>Ga0123339_10000037_pt1 | contig 128905 bp, 112 predicted proteins | sample lystaG_FD_89956 | JGI IMG/M metagenome (GOLD analysis project Ga0123339, IMG submission 89956) | Glacier valley bacterial and archeal communities from Borup Fiord, Nunavut, Canada, to study Microbial Dark Matter (Phase II) -... | ecosystem: Environmental > Aquatic > Freshwater > Ice > Glacier...
CAGTATTATAAGAAGATATCAACCTGCAAATTAAAACAAGTGCTCCCGAGTACTCGGGATGAATTGACGATTCATCCCGAGTACTCGGGAGCACTTGTTTGTTTTTAGAATCAATTAATTGGGAATTTTTTGCAGATTCAAAAATAAAACAACCACATATACCCTGGTTGCAGGTTGCACCCTTGTAATATTCTAAATAGCTGTCACTTGAGTCATTTTAGGGTGCAACCAGAGACCATATATGTTTTTACCCCGAGGACTCGGGGTCACCTCTGCGGTTGTGCCCTTTTTTAATATTAAATGATCACATTCAGACATTTACAGCGGTACAACCTACAACCAACATCTTTCGGAGAATTTTATTTCCCTTTCACTACCAATGACAGTTTTAACAAGTCAATGGCCTTGGTAATTCGAAGAAAGTTAGGAAAATAAATAAATATTTTTGTAAACTTTGGGAGGTGATTTTTGTTAATATAATGACTAATTTTAGATGAGAGACAAGATTTATCGGATAGTCGGGCATTAATCGGCTCGGTAATATTGAATAATTAAGCTGACAATCAATGCGTTAAATGATATTTCATTGACTGATAAATCAATTTGATAATTTTAAATTTAACCAAAATGAAGAAGATTATTGTCACCATCATCCTCACCATAGTTGTTTTATCTGCCGGATTTTTCATCTATATATCTTCAGGTGCTTATGACATTAGTCAATTGACTCCACATAACAAGTTTACCAAATCACTTATAGGAATAACAACACACAGTTCGATCAATAAAAGGATGAAGGGAATTGTAGTTCCGGGAAACTTAACAGATACGGCAATGATTGTTAGTGGATTTAAACAATATAATCAAATGTGTATAGGTTGCCACAGTGCTCCCGGCTTAACAACCAATAAAATGTTGGAAGGCTGGTATCCAAAACCACCGGAATTGTATAAATTTGCCAAAGAAGATGATGCTCCTGAATTTTTCTGGATTACAAAGTATGGAATAAAAATGACAAGCATGCCGGCCTTCAAACCTATTTTGGATGATGTCAAATTATGGGATATTACAGCCTTTGTTACTCAAAAATTGGGTAAAATGTCACCTTTAGAATACAATGAATGGAGTAAAAAATATGCTCAAAGGAATGAAAATGGATTGAAATAAATCATAAATATCAAGAGATCAAAACTATGAAGATATTTTTCGCAATCGTTATCCTTTTCTTTTGTATTCAGGTAAAGGCCCAATACACGAATCTTGTATGGTCTGATGAATTCAATGATGTGACTATCAATGATGCGAACTGGGTCTATGATACTGGAGGTAACGGTTGGGGAAATAATGAACAGGAATATTATACAGATCGACCTGAGAATTCTAAAATCGACAATGGGAATCTTCTTATTATAGCCAGGAAAGAGGCTTACTTTGGGAAAAACTATACTTCTGCAAGAATGAAAACCCAGGGACTTCAAAATTTTACGTACGGAAAAATTGAAGCACGCATTAAAGCTCCCGTGGGGCAAGGAATGTGGCCTGCGTTTTGGATGCTTGGAGCGAATATTACCCAAGCAGTTACCAATTGGCCTAAGTGCGGCGAAATTGATATTTTGGAACACATCAGCAATTCTACTGATCTGGTCGGAACAATGCATTGGGATAACAATGGGCATCAGCAATATGGGAATTCTACAACCTGCGATGTTGCACAATTTCATGTTTATTCGATCGAATGGAATTCTAAATCAATTAAATGTCTTCTTGATGGGATTAAATATTCTGAAGGAAACATTGCCAATAATATTAACAGCACAAATGAATTTCATCTGCAATTTTTTATTATTCTCAACCTCGAAGTTGGAGGCAATTGGCCTGGGAATCCTGATGCCACAATGCTATTCCCTGATACAATGTTTGTTGATTATATAAGAGTTTACGGACTTTCTACAGGTCTGGGATCAATTGATAATAAGCACAAGTCTGATCAGGTAGCGCTGAGTCAAAACTTTCCCAACCCTTTCAATCCACTGACTACTATCTCATTCGATCTTATTACAGAAAGCTTCGTATCTCTGAAAGTGATCAACTCAAACGGCAGAGAAGTTGCAACCATTGAGTCAAAAGAATTGCCGGCAGGGAATTATAGTCGCAAATGGGATGCATCTGGTTTTCCCAATGGCATTTATTACTATCGTTTACAGGCAGGTTCATTGACAGAAACTAAAAAACTCGTATTGCTGAAATAGCGACTGTAATACATAACTAATTCAGTCACAATATTTTTAACCTAATGTATTTGCATTCTATAAGAAGATTGCTTCGGTCCTCGCAAGGACGATTCGATGGTCGCACGTCGTCATTGCGAGGAACGAAGCAATCTCACCATAATAGCGCAAATTCTTCATTAATGATACAAGATTGACTTTAAGGTTTTGACAATCAACGCATTTATTTAAATCCATTTACACTATAGTTCAAAAGCAGCCAGTGTTTCAAATCCTGAAATTGCAGTATTGCCTCAAAAAAATAGAGTTAACTCAGTGTCCACAATTTAAACTTGAATAGTTGGAAAGATTAAACTTACGTTTAATAACATGATATACGAAGTTCTGAAAGTACGTTTTATTATATTTGCAATCTTTTAAACCCAGTTTGAAATTTATACTCTTGATATACATGACGAAACAGTTGGTTGAGTTTTTGAAATACTTTATATTCTGGATGATTTATTTCCTGCTAGCCAAGGTTATGTTTCTGACATGGAATTACGATCAAAGCAGCCTGCTATCGGTTGGAGAGATTATTGGAATCTTCTGGCATGGACTAATAATGGACGTTTCAACTTCCTGTTATCTATTGTTGTTACCTGGATTGATGATTGGCTTTCGGAACTTTTTATCCTCCGGTTTCATCAATCGCTTCATATATGTCTATACTCTTATTCTAATAATATTTGCATCCCTATTAACCGTATGTGATCTTGGATTGTATCCGCATTGGGGAACACGGGTGAATGTTACAGTATTTAACTATATGAATGATCCTGTAGCTCTAGTCGCTTCTGTTTCATTAGGCGATTTATTTATAGGTTTAGTAATAAGTAGTAGCCTCATTGCCGGATTTATATTCTTCTATAAAAGACTTTTTCCAAAAGGACTTATTGATTCACAACAGGTTAAGTGGTACACATTGCCAATTCAAATTTTTATTGTGGCCTCATTAATACTCCCTATTCGTGGTGGCTTGGATACTTCACCACTGAACCTTAGCTCGGTGGCCTTCAGTCCGAAAATGTATGTCAATCAGGCAGCGACCAATTACTTATGGAACTTTGGAAAGTCTGTTGAGAAACGCAAAAGATTATCCAACCCATGTGCCTATATGGACAAGGGGGAAAGTCTTCGTATTTTCAATGATTTTCTCCAAAAAGATACCTTGATACAGCGGCCCCAGCTTATTAAACTGAATCCAAATAAGCCGACCAATGTAATACTTATCATATTAGAAAGTTTCTCCAATAAGGTGATTGCTCCTTTGGGTGGAATGCATGGGGTAGCCCCTAATCTCGATTCACTTTGTACAAAAAGCACCGTATTTACTAGTTTTTATTCAACAGGAAACCGCTCTGATCGAGGCATATCAGCCATTCTGGGTGGATATCCATCATTGTTAAGTACTTCCATCATGGTATATCCAGAGAAGTCGCATTCATTAACTTTGCTTCCTGAGTATTTTAATCGAAAGAATTACAATACCTCCTTTTATTATGGGGGCGATATCAATTTTTATAGCCTGAAAACATTTGTACTTCAAGGGAAATACAAGCAACTGGTTACTAAATCTGATTTTCCCTCAGAACTGGGAAGAATGTCTAAATGGGGCGTCCCTGATGGATATGTTTTTAAACAGGCAATGGAGGATTTGAAAACAGAAAAGGAGCCTTTCATGAAAACCATTTATACCATTAGCAGTCATCCCCCTTTTGATGTTCCCTATTCAAAGATTTCGGGGAATTCAAATAGTGAAAGATACCTAAATTCAGTGGCCTATACAGATAGTTGCCTGGGTGCATTTATCAATTCGTTGCGAAAATTACCTCTATGGGAAAATACGTTATTGATTGTAACCGCCGACCATGGAACCAATCAGCCAGGCCCAACTGATATTTCTGATCCTGCATCGTACAAGATTCCATTGATTTGGTCAGGTGGGGTTATTGATTCATTGCGACGGATTGAAACTATTACGCAGCAGGTAGATTTGGGGACATCGCTAATTCATCAATTGGGTTGGAAAACTGATCCTGCTCCATTCTCGAAAGATTTTTTCACACCACATCCTTATGCTTTTTATATGCACGATTCTGGATGGGGGTATGTTGTCCCTGAGGGAAGTTTTTATTTTGATCAGAATAGTAACGATTTTGTTTCAAAAACTTCTTCAATGAAAACAGTTGATTGGTCGTTCCCCAAGGCATATATGGAAGTTTTACACGAAGATTTTATAAGCAGGTAATATAATTACATAAGAAAAATACAGATGATGCAGACAAAAACAGGTAAGGTATTCCTGATTATTAATAATTATGCCGGACATCATGAAGGTGCAAAAGCTGTTGAAATAGTACTTCCACTTCTTCTAAAGAATAATTTCGAAGCGGAATATGCCTTTACACAATATGCAGGACATGCCACAGAACTTGCTTCGAAAGCTTCAGAAGCCGGATATGATTTGGTAGTAGCAGTTGGAGGAGATGGAACGATAAATGAGGTGGCTCAGGGGTTAATCGGCACCCAAACTCCCATGGGAATTATTCCAGTTGGCTCAGGAAACGGCCTAGCCAGAGAACTGGGTATTTCAATGAATATGAAGAAAAGCGCTGATAAATTGATTAATGGAGTGGATCTGCAGATTGATGTTTGTAAACTCAATAATCAGCGGTATCTCTGTACAAGTGGAATTGGATTTGATGCCCAGATCGCTGATCAAATGAGCAAGGCATCTTCACGTGGTTTGTTACGCTATGTTCAACTGGTAATAATGGAGAGCATCAAATACAAATCAATCAATGTAAAAATGAAGATCGACGGTAAACTGATCAATCAATCTGTTTTCCTTATTACATTTGCGAATGCCTCTCAATTTGGAAATAATGCATTTATTGCCCCTGGAGCAAGTATGACCGATGGGTTAATGGATGTTGTTGTAGTTAAACCATTTAGCAAATTATGGCTACCTATTTTTGCAATGGCCCTATTCACTAAACATATTAACAAACTGCCGTTTGTCGAATGCTTTAAAGCCAGTCAAGTTGAGCTGGAATGGGCTGATACTTCGATTTTTCATTTTGATGGTGAGCCTGGGCAACTGACTATTCCTGCAAAATTAACTATTGACTCGGCAAAGATATTTGTGAGGTGTTGAACACGCATATTTCGAATTAACCTCCAACTCATATTTGTAAAAGTTAAACTGTAAGATGGTTTTTTCGAATGAAAATTCCTCACTTTGTTTTTGCAAAAAGTTGATCAACTCTTACTGCTTCTTTTAATAATTTGATGATAGCCAATACATCAATATCATCAAAAGTTTTAAATATTTTATAGAATACTTGCTTGTTGGTTCCACGATGCAGGTAATTGTCAACATCATTTAAACGGTTCCCATGCCAGAAACCCAATAATACACCTTCTTTAATACCACCTCCCGGCATAGCAGCCGGCCATATCAGACAAACACCTTTATTACCATGAAAAAAAGGAACGTTATACGTTATTTTTTCTTTGTATTCTTTCGGTAAACACTCAGTGATAATCTGTCTAAGAATATCAGTTATAATTCTTTCGTCATCCGGGAGAATTTCATACAGCTGTAACAGAGATCTTATTCTAAAACGTTCAGCTTTCATCTGTTTATGGTGTTTTTAATTGCCCCCGATCAGTCAGGATGGCTTGTTTCTCAAAATATATAAACCAACTATTGAAGGTAAAGTTTTAGAAATATTGATTTTGTTTCCTGTTTGAAATATTCAATGCTGACTTATTTTCCCATTTCCTAATCTTCCTATAGTCCTATTTTGATTTCCACACTTTCTCCTTTTCTATTTTAATGTACTGCCTAAAAAATCAATGAAATGGAGAGGATGAGAAATTGTGGAAAATCGAAATAGGACCATAGGAAATGTAGGAAATGTAGGAAATGAAAAATGAAAAACTAAGAAAATGAAAAGAAAAAATAACGTCAACTCGCATTATATTAAAGTGTTCCTATTTTCAAACTCACATTATTAACAATTAAATGAAATTCATCATAAAAAGGCCGTCCCATAATAATAAGAAAAATGAGACGGTCTTTGTTTTTTATTTTTCAGAATGAGCCTTTTTAACTGGCTTTTCCAGAATGGGTTCGTATTTGCGGATGGTAAATTTTACCAGCAGGTAAGAAATGATGACCAGAACCGGCCAGCTAAAAAACCAAAATATTGAATTCCAGTACATAGTAGTAGGTTAAATTAATAATGATGTTCGTTTTCAAGTTCCTCTGTAGTGATTTGCTTGTTATTCATTGCTTTCCACGCATACCAGATGTATCCAATAACAAAAGGAACCCCTAGCGACACATAACTCATGGCCGTTAAGGTGAAATGAGTTGAGGAAGCATTTTCAATTGAAAGAGATGACTGCAAATCGAGCGCTGAAGGATAAAAACTGGTATTGTTAAATCCTGCAAGTATAAATAAAGCCCAAACTGTTAGAGTTGTTCCACCTCCTGCAAACCAAATTCCTTTGGTTCCCCCATTCAGATAAGACGAAATGATACCCCACAGAACTCCGGCGACACCTGTTAAAAGCATGAGGGTATTAAGAGGCATGGCAATCAGATTGTGCAGGTATTTAAAAGGCTCCACTACCATTTTTCCAGTGCCTGCCTGATAAGCAATTCCATCCTTAAAAATCAGTGCAATCAGAAAATACAGAAAGAAGACCAAAAACGGAATGGTATTATAGAGAAGATGCTTTTTTGACCGTTTGTAAATGTTCTCATTGTCTATCGAATTCATAAAATACAACAATCCAAGAACTCGTGAGAGAAAGAATACAGCCAATCCAAGCGCCACATTGTGAAAATTAAGCACTGCTTCTAATCCTCGAAAAGGGGTACCCCAGGTTACACGATTCATCTCGTCGAGTGAAAACATAGCTCCGTTAAAGAAAGTTCCCACTGCAACACCGATCAAAAGTGGACCGAGTAATCCATTTATAAATAAAAATATTTCAAAAGTTCTTGCTCCTAGAAAGTTAGCAGGCTTTATTCTGAATTCATAAGAAACAGCCTGAATAACAAACGAAATCAGGATGGCAAACCAAACCCAGTATGCACCACCGAACGAAGTAGAATAAAATAAAGGAAAGGATGCAAAGAAAGCCCCGCCAAAAGTAACCAATGTAGTAAAGGTAAATTCCCATTTCCGACCCAGAGTGTTAACCAAAAGTGTCTTCTCTTCATCGTTTTTGGCAATTGTAAACAGCAGTGTTTCACCACCTTGTACGAAGGTCAGGAAAACGAATAAAGCCCCCAACAGTGAGATGATCAGCCACCAGTATTGTTGTAATGTTAATAGTGATAAAGTTTCAAACATCACTTAACCCTTTCTCTTGTTTAGGTCCTATTTTAATTTGTCGCATCATGATTTTAATTTCAGCAATGAGTAAAGTGGTAAATATGATTGCAAAAAGCCAGAAGGTAACCTGCACTGCACCTGTGCTTATTTTGGTAACAGCAGCCATTGTGGGCATCAAATCCTGAATGACCCAAGGCTGACGTCCTACTTCAGTTAAGACCCATCCAGCCTGACTAGCAATATATGCGAGTGGAACAGTCCAAATGGCCAAACGTAGGAATGTGCGTTTTTTATGAATTCTACCTTTAAGTGTGTAAAATAGAGCCATCAGGAAGAAAAAGATAAAATACATTCCCAGAACTACCATGATATGAAAACTGTAAAAAGAAAAAGCAACACTGGGTACCAAAGTATGGGGATCGTTGATGTAACCATATCCAAAATAGTTAAAATAGTTTTTCTGAAAATCAGGATTCATAATCTCAGTCTTCAATGAATCCGCCATTGCCGTTTGTCCCGATTTTCTGGCCTCCTTGTAGGCAGTGAGTTTTTTGATAGCCTCGCCGCCTCTGTATATCTTTTCGGTCGCCGACATTATACCAAATTTCTCATTCCCTCTAATAAGATCGTTAATGCCAGGTACAAAGGCATTCCAGTTTAGAAATGCCATGTATGACAAAATATTCGGTATTTCTATTTTCACTGCAAAGTCTTTGAGGTTTTCGTTGGATGGATCAGTTTCGCTTCTTGAAATAATTCCAAGTGCAACCAGACCTGCACCTTCACTACCGTTATACAAACCTTCGAATGCAGCAAATTTCATGGGTTGATGATGTGCTATATCGCGAGCAGAACTATCACCAGTCATCACAGTGTACATAATTGACACAAATCCAAAAATGGCAGCAACAACGATGCTTTTGCGTGCAAACACAATATCTCTTCCTTTCAGGAGGTACCATGCTGAAACTCCGATTACAAAGATTGAAGCCAGTACAAAACTCGAGGAGGTGGTATGCAAAAACTTGTGAACAGCAACCGGTGAGAATAGAACATCCCAAAAGATGGTCATTTCCATACGGACTGATTCAGGATTAAAAACCATACCCACAGGCTTTTGCATCCATGCATTGGCCACCAAAATCCACAATGCCGAAAGATTGGCCCCGATAGCTGTAAGCCACGTAGCAGTTAAATGAAATCCTTTACTCACCTTGTTCCATCCAAAAAACATGATGGCCACAAAAGTTGATTCGAGGAAGAAGGCCATAATTCCTTCGATGGCCAGTGGAGCTCCAAATATATCACCCACAAACCATGAATAATTGGACCAGTTGGTACCAAACTCGAATTCCAGAATTATACCTGTTGCAATACCAATAGCAAAATTGATCCCAAACAGAAGCATCCAGAATTTGGTAATTCGTTTCCACTCAGGGTTTCCTGTCTTCACATAATGGGTTTCCATAATGGCAACGATGATTGCCAATCCCAATGTTAAAGGCACAAAAATCCAGTGATACATAGCCGTCAGCGCAAATTGAGCCCGAGACCAGTTAACAAGAGATAAGTCAATTCCTTCAATCATAGAAGTTTTTTATTTAGTGATATTGGTTAAATTTTCAAGTACATGATTGCTTCGTTCAGCATCGTTTTTGAAGTTTGTATTCAGAAAATTCGGAAAGAAGAAGATTTTCAGTATTACAAACATTACGAATAGCTTGATAAAAATGATCAACCACACCTGTTTTCCCCAGTCAGGCATGTTGGTAAAACCTTCTTTATAAAAGCAAACTATTTTTTTAATTAATTCCATTATCAAGCAATGAATTATCAATTATTTTTGACTTCTAAAGTTAAATTGAATTTTCCATATTTCATGCATGAAATCAATAAAATATAAAATATTTTTTGATATAAATTAAAGAACTATAAACACACTTCGCAAACCCAGTGTGCATTGTGTAATTGTACTATAAGATAACCAACATTTTGGAGTAAATATTTCTTGATTCAGATGGAGCATTTAGTTTAAATTGATGGGATTGTTCTATAAACTATTCGAAGATTATTCGAAGACTATTCGAAGGTTATTCGAAGACCGTTCAAACATATTTGATTAATCAACGAATAGTCTTCCTATAATCATCAAATAATTTTCAAATAACTATTAGTCTTGGGGATCGGCACATAAATGCTCTAAGTACCCTGAATGAATTACATATCTGAATTTTCCATAAAAGGATTTTCTGTAAATTATTCTTTTGTCTCGTTGTCCCTTTGTCTTTTTCATCCCATGAATTTGTTTTTTAGTTAAATATTTGAAAATCACCAAAGGATAAACTTTGATTGCCGTCATTTTTTTTGGATAAATTGATTATTAAACCTTAATATATGGCGGAGTTTAAGTACCTTTGAAACCATTATTATATAAATGACTTAATTAATGACTAAATTCATTTTCTTTATATCCGCTACATTGTTTTTATTGGCAGCTTGCAAAGGGATCTCGCCTAAAATAATTACTGAAGATCGTCTTACTGATTTTGTTGATCCATTTATCGGAACAGGCTATCATGGACACACTTATCCTGGAGCTGCATATCCCTTCGGACAAATTCAATTGAGCCCTGACAATGGAACTCAAGGTTGGGACTGGTGTTCGGGTTATCATTATTCTGATAGCATCATTGCCGGATTTAGTCATCTACACCTGAGTGGAACTGGAATTGGCGATCTGGCCGATATCTCTTTTTTGCCTGTAACTTCAGAAGTCACATTTAAGAATGGAGAAAAAAATGCTGATTTTGTTACCCGCTATGCAGGGAAATACAGTCACAATCAGCAAACTGCTCATGCAGGTTATTATTCAGTCACCCTAAAAAATAATGGGGTGAAAGCTGAATTCACTGTTACTGAAAGGGCTGGATTACATCGTTATTCATTTCCTGAAGGTGGAGAGAGCAATTTGATAATCAATCTTGGTTTTGCCATTAATTGGGACAAACCATATAAAACAGATTTGAAAGTGGCTGACAGTTTGTTGGTTACAGGTTCGAGATTGTCGAATGGATGGGCAGCAGACCAACATGTATATTTTGCTGTTAGATTTTCGACACCCATTTCGAAGTCTGAAATTGCCAATGTAGGCGGTGAAGGCAGAACTGTAGGAGCCTTAAAATTTAAGGAAAAACAAGTGTTGGCCAAAGTGGGAGTATCATCTGTTAGTATCGAAAATGCAATAGTTAACCTTGATTCTTCTTTGCCGGGATGGGATTTTGAAGCCACTCAAAAAGCTGCATCAGATGCATGGGAAAAAGAACTTTCCAAGATCCGCATTCAATCGAGCGATTCGGTTCAGAAATCGATCTTTTATACCGCCTTATATCACACCATGGTAGCTCCAGCATTGTTCTCTGACTCAAATGGTGAATTCAAAGGAACCAAAGGAGATGTTCAAAAAGCAGTTGACTATAAGCGCTATACCGTTTTTTCATTGTGGGACACTTATCGCGCCTTACATCCTTTATATACCCTCACCCAAAAATCGAGGGTAAACGACATGGTAAAATCAATGCTCGATCATTACAAGCAGACAGGATTGCTACCTGTGTGGGAGCTTGAAGGAAATGAAACTTTCTGCATGGTTGGCAATCATTCTATTTCAGTTGTTGCTGAAGCAATATTGAAAGGAATCGGCGATTTCGACCAACAACTGGCCTTTGAAGCCATGAAAACTACCTCGATGCACGATCGCGACGGAATGGGATTATATATTAAAGTTGGCTATATGCCAGCCGATAAAATTCAACAATCAGTAGCCAAATCACTCGAAGTAGCCATCGACGACTGGAGTGTAGCCGCTGTAGCTCAGAAACTTGGAAAAACTGAAGATGCTGCTTATTTCAATAAAAGGGCAAATAGCTTTAAAGAATATTTTGATAAGGAAACTGGATTCATGCGCGGAAAACAATCCAACGGACAATGGACAACACCTTTTGATCCGGCTTTCTCAAAACATGAAGGAAGCGATTATACCGAGGGAAATGGATGGCAATATTTGTGGCTTGTTCCACAGAATGTTGAAGGACTCATCGAACTCCTTGGAGGTAAAGAATCTTTTGCAGATAAACTTGATCAATTATTTAAAGTAGAAGAAGGAGTCAAAGGCGAAGAGGCCTCATCAGATATTTCAGGATTAATTGGCGCTTATGCACACGGCAATGAACCCGGACATCATACCTCTTTTCTTTTTAATTATGCAGGAAGGGCTTGGAGAACGCAAGAACTGAACCGCCAGATTCAAACGGAAATGTATACAAATAAGCCTGAAGGTATCTGTGGAAACGAAGACTGCGGACAAATGTCAGCATGGTATGTATTTAGTACTATGGGCTTCTATCCTGTAAATCCTTCGGAATTAAAATATCAATTTGGGTCGCCCTTAGTACAGGAAGCAAAAATTGAAATAGCTCCCAATAAATACTTTATAATGAAGGCTCCATTGGCAAATCTAACCAACAAATACATTCAGGAAGTGAATCTGAATGGGAAGAAGTTGGATCGCACCTATATTACCCATCAGGAAATAATGGACGGAGGAACGCTTGAATTTACCATGGGTGCTGAACCGAATAAGGAATTATTTAAGTAATCAATGGTAAAAACACACATACTATGACAAATTCAGCTAATGAACTTTGCCATGGAATGTGTGAATTTTGTAATCTATTTGTAAAGTTGTGTAACACTTTATGGTTGATACATTCTTATATTTGTAATGTAATAATTCAGTTACAAATTAATACTTTACTATTATGCCTATTCTAACAGTTATCCTTGTTCTCATTGGAGTTGGAGTACTACTCTGGGTCGTGAACACATACATACCCATGCAACGGACCATAAAAAGCATTCTGAATGCTGTAGTTGTAATATTAGTGGTGATTTGGCTATTGAGAATATTTGGTGTGTTAGGCAGCTTACAGCAAATTCATATTTAATTTAATTTCACCCCCTGCCAAAAGGCTTTCATTCAGTTCAGTAGTATAAAATAGTGAATTTGAATTGATGGATTGAAAGCCAATGATGTAGGCCACGATTAATATCTTACGATTTAATGTATTATTTTATAACCCAAACGCATTGTTATTTAAACCAATAGAGACCCAAGATTGTTGTATATTAAAATATGTATTAAGATTTTAGAATTGATAAGATGAAACGATTTAAAAGATATAATATCAAAGGTAAGCTAATGTATTTCAAAAAAGGAATACAGATTTGCTGATTATTCATCCAATTAAAAACAGTATATATAGAAACAAAATCATTCTAAGTAGAATTAAATAATTGGATGGATAAAGTACAATCATATTTAAAGAAAACCCTCAAAGTAATCTTATGGGTTATACTAAGCTTTGTGCTTATATTCATTCTCATTGCCTTACTCATCCAAATTCCGTCCATTCAAACGAAGATCGTTCATTATGCAACTTCTTTTGTCAGCAATAAAACTCATACAAAAGTTGAGATAAAAAATATTAGTATTTCATTCCCAAAATCTATTGTTGTTGGAGGTCTTTTTCTTGAAGATCTTAACAAAGATACCTTGATATATGCAAGAAAGGCAAACGTAAATATTGCACTTTACGACTTGATCCATAGCAAAATAACAATCAGCTCATTTACATTGGAAGACGTAAATCTCAATCTGCACAGCACCAAAACAGATTCGCTGTTCAACTACAATTTCCTGATTACAGCCTTTGCAGATACTACTTCACAAGCAAAAGTTGATACACTGACAGCATCTAAATGGACATTCAGCATTGAGGATGTCAGTTTAAAAAACAGTCGCCTTCGTTATGATGATGAATTTGGTGGAATGAATGTAAATGCCAGGCTCAAAAATATAGAACTACAAATAGATGGGCTTGATATGGATAAATCTATTTACAATATTGATGAGTTGCTGGTCGAAAGTATAACTGCCAATGTGGTATTAAAAGAATCTTCTAAAAAGCAGACCAACGATTCACAATCAGGAGGTATATTGCCAAAAATTACAGCTAATAAAATTGTAATCAGTAATTCATCAGTTAGTTATGGAGATTCAATAGGTAAGCAATCAGTTCTGGCAGTTATAAAACAGTTTGAGTTAAAAGAAGGATCTGTTGATTTGCAAAATGAAATTGTTTCTCTCGACCAATTAGACTTATCAGAAAGTAAAATTCAATACCTGACATCGGCTACTTTACCATTACCTGATTCGACAGTTGGTCAAGACGTTACCCCTAAAGAAAACAATTGGAAAATTTCAGTAAACAGAGTAATACTGAATGATAATTCGGTAGTTTATAAAGTAAATAATAAACCTGAAATAAAGGATGCCTTTAATCCTGAACACCTGGAATACACCCATTTAACGCTCGATGCAAAAGATTTATCTTATTCATCTGATCTTACAAAAGTTTCGGTAAAAGAATTCAGTGCTGTTGATCAAAACAACTTTGCCATTAACAGTTTTGAAACCGACTTCAGTATGGATGAACATTCCATTTCTGCAAAGAAATTAAAAGCGAAGACTTCCAACTCCAGTATAGATGCTGATTTCAACATTCAATACTCTTCAATGGCCGCATTGACAGATTCCATGAAATTCAGCAATATGAATCTTGATCTGAGAAAAGCAAGTTTCAAAAACTCCGATATCCTATATTTCAAACCCGATCTTATTCAACAGCCCTACTTTAAGAAAACGGAAAATGTTACTACTGCTTCAGGAAAAATTAGCGGACAGATGGATAACCTGAACGGGAAAAATCTGGTAATCAATGCCGGAGATCAAACGATTTTGAAAACAGATTTCAATATTAAAGGCTTGCCCAATGTTAAAAAAGCATTTTATGATTTTCCAAATCTGAGCCTTATATCAGGCAAAAAAGACATTTTAATGATGGCAGGTCCATACATTCCCAAGAATATAGAAGTGCCCGAAAACATTAGTTTACAGGTGATTTTCAAAGGTATAATGAAGGCGTTTAAATCAACTATAAAATTGACCAGCAGTATTGGAAATGCAAATCTAATTGCATCAATTGATCCTAATGAAAATTTCACCAGTCAAATAAGTATTAACAATTTCAATGTTGGCAGTTTGTTAAAAGATACTGTCCTTTATGGCCCAGTTTCGCTAACGGCTGAAGCAGTTGGACAGGGACTTGACATTGCAACGATCAAAGGGAAAATTAAGGGGGAGATTAGCGAAATTTACCTGAATAAATATACTTATCACAACTTCAAAATGGATGGTGCTGTTTCCGGAAAGCAATTCGAGGGAACGATCAATCTGGATGATGAAAATGCAGTATTCGATTTCGATGGAATGGTAAACTTAAATCCCAACCAGGAACAATATAAATTTAAGTTAAATGTAAAGGGTGCAGATCTTAAAAAATTAAAATTAACTAATAATGATGTGCAGTTAAGCTTTATTTCAACTGCTGATTTAAAAGGTGGAACCATTGATAAAATGAATGGAAAGGCAGGGATAACCAAAATTATAGTTGCTCGTGATGGTAAAAAATATCAACTCGACTCATTGTTAACAGCTTCTGTTAATGAACCCCACAAAAGTAAAATAGATATAACCAGTGCGCTGATCGATATAAAATATGCAGGAACGCTTTCGCCTATTGCACTACCTGCACTACTTAACCAATTTATTAACAATTACTTCCCAATATCAGATACCATTCTGCCTCCAAAGAACAATGAACAATCTAATTTTAATTTTGAGATACAATTTCACAATCATCCCATTCTGTCAAAAGTGCTACTTCCAGAGTTAAAAGAATTCGAGCCGGGAATCATTAAGGGAAGTTTCGACAGTGAGAAAAATGACTTGAAACTGAATGCTGAGATGAAAAAAATTGTTTATGGAACTACTGAAATTAATGACTTTAAATTAGAAGTTGATACTAAAAACGATGCCCTTAACTATAAAATTTCAAGCAAATCTATTTTAAATTCAGCCATCAATTTAGACAATTTTTCATTTGACGGAAAACTGGCTGATAATAAACTGTTTGCAAATGTTTCTTCAACTGATGGTAAGAATAAAAAACTACTTATCCACTCTGAGATTACAAAGAACAATGAAAATTACAAGATCACACTCGATCCGAAAGAATTCTATTTGGGTAATAAACAATGGATTATTGCTGACGACAATTTCATTGAATTCGGAAAAGAAGGATTTAAAATCCATCACTTTTTCATTAATCATGATGTCAACCAGATTAATATCGCCTCGGTTAATGACCGTTTCAATGATGATCTAAGTATTGGAATTAAGAACTTCAGACTTGAAAACATTTCACAGATTATTGAAAAAGATACAAGCCTGGTGAAAGGAAATCTGGATGGAGAACTATTGCTTAAAAGAGTAGGCGAATCTTATGGCTTAATCTCTGATATAAAAATAAATGATCTTTTTGTTCGTGAAGTTCCGATCGGAAATATAACTTTAAAAGCCGATAATCCGGAAGCAAAGAAGTTTGATATTGATTTGAAACTGACAGGTCCGGACAATAATCTTTCGGCAAGTGGTTATTTTATTCCCAACGATAGTGTTAATGCGCTCAACATCAAAACAGTGATTCAGTCACTTTCCTTAAAAACCATTGAGGCCTTTTCCTTTGGGCAAATCACAGAAGCAGCAGGAATACTTACAGGAAACTTTTTAATTGAAGGAAAAACCAGTGCACCAGACATAACTGGAGAACTGGTTTTCAATGATGCATTTTTGAAACCTGCCTATCTTAATAACCGGCTGGAATTAAAACATGAAACAATTGAGCTTAAAAAAGATGGAATTTATTTCAATTCTTTCACCATGCTGGATGGTGGTAAACACAAGGCTGTAATTGATGGATCGGTTCAAATGAAACAATTCTCCGATTACTTGTTTGATTTAAAAGTCAATACTACTGACTTTTTATTATTTAACACTACGGCCAAAGATAACCAGAATTTCTTTGGGCGAATGGTTATTGATAGTAAAATTAATGTAAGTGGATCAATGAATCTTCCAGTTGTGGACGCAAAAGTAAAAATGAAGAAAGGCTCTAACTTTACATTTTCTGTTCCTGAAGATAAATTGACCACGGACAAGGGAGAAGATGTGGTTGAATTTCTAAATCCAATACAATTGAACCCTATATTATTGAGAGGGGAGAAAAAAACAGAACAATCATCGGGTATGACTGGTTTTGATCTCGCCTCCATTGTTGAAATTGATAAAGAAGCAACGCTCCGGCTATTAATGGATCCTGCTTCTTCTGACTCGCTGGTGGTAAAAGGTGAAGCCGCATTGAGTTTTACCATGGACCAAAGTGGAAAAATGAGCCTAACCGGCGCTTACAATTTAAATGACGGCAGCTACCTCGTATCCCTGGAATCAGTGATCAAAAAGCAATTTGAGATTAAATCAGGAAGTACCATAATCTGGAATGGTGATCCATTGGATGCCTCTATATCAATTGATGCAACTTATACAGTCAGGGCTTCACCAATTGACCTAGTGACTGATCAGCTAACAACCTTAAGTGATGCTGATAAGGGCGCATATAAACAACGATTCCCTTTTTTAGTATTGCTCAAAATACGGGGCGAAATTCTAACACCAATAATTAGTTTTGAGATACAATTAATGCCCGAGGATAAAGGAATTTTTGGTGGAGCGGTCAATCAGAAACTGACCATGTTAAATACAGATGAATCCTCCTTAAACAAACAGGTTTTCGCTCTATTGGTATTGGGAAGATTTATTCAGGAAAATCCATTTCAAAGTGAAGCGGCTGGTGGAACGTCAACTTTAATCCGTTCGACAGTGAGCAAATTTTTATCCGCACAATTAAATCAATTGAGCTCAAAAGTGATACCCGGAATGGAATTAAATTTTGATATTCAATCTTATGACGATTATCAAACAGGGCAGGCCAAAGGAAGAACACAAGTTGAAATTGGTGTAAAGAAGCAACTCTTTAATGAACGATTATCGGTAGAACTTGGAGGTGCAGTAGATGTTGAAGGAGAGAAGGCAAAACAAAATTCGGCAAGTGATATTACCAGTGATGTAACTGTAGAATATAAACTGACCAAGGAAGGTAACTTCAGAATGAAAGGATTCAGGCACAATCAATATGAAGGAGCCATTGAAGGTCAGTTAGTTGAGACTGGAATTGGTCTTGTATTTGTGCGCGATTTTAATAGATGGAACAGGATATTCAAAACACGAAAAAACAGAAGTGAATCATTGAAAAAACAAAATAGTGATGACTCGATCAATACTAAATAATTCCTTGCTCCTTCTGGTTTGTCTGTTTATAGCAGCTTGCAGCGGTACCAGGCATTTACCCCCGAGTGCTCGGGGTGAAAAGCTATATACTGGTGCTGATGTTAAAGTAGAATCAACCGGCAAAGTGAATAAAAAAGCGATTACCAACCTAGCTGAGGCTGCTATACGTCCGTTACCGAATAAAGGTTTTTTTGGCATTCGTCCTAAATTATGGATGAATAATTTAGCAGGTGAAGATCCCAAAACAAAATTTAAAAAGTGGCTTAAAAAAAAGGGAGAAGCGCCTGTATTGTTGAGCAGTATAAAGACTGGAGTTACCTGTGACATAATAGATGCCAAGCTTTTTAATGTTGGGATATTTAAAAGTTACACGCTACCAAAAACTGTAGAAAAGAAGCGCACGGGCAAAATAATATATACCAGCCATGTTCACAAACCATACGTTGTTAAAGAACTTAACTATGCTATTTCAGATGATAGCTTAAGCAGCTTGGTACTAAAAGAAAAAGACAAATCATTAATTATACCAGGCAAGGATTATAATCTTGATAATTTAAAGAACGAACGGTCGCGAATAGATGCCAACTTAAAAAATAAGGGGTATTTTTACTTCAACCCCGATAATTTGCTTTTCAAAGCTGATACCTCAATTGTAAATCAAACTGTTACATTCACTTTAACTTTAAAAGACAGCATTCCGGATAATGCTTTAGACGTTTACCACATTAACAATGTGTATGTCAATCAGAACTACTCTTTAAATCAGAGACGTGAACGTTCTATAAAAGATACAGTTATGGTCCAGGATATTGTGTTTTTCGGGAAGGAAGAGAGATTAACAATCAGACCAAAAGTACTTTCAAAATCAATCTATTTACGTAAAGGCGAAGTCTTTTCACGATTGAATCACAGCATCACTTTGAACCGATTGATGTCGATGGGTAATTTCAAATTGGTACAGGTCAACTTTGCTGCAAACAAAGATTCAATACCTGGATTATTGGATGTCAATATTCTGATGACCCCTATGCCAAAACGGACCTTCAGAGCTGAAATTGATATGGTTACAAAATCAAATGATTACACAGGTCCTCGAATGAATTTAAGTATTCTGAATAGAAATACCTTTGGCGGAGCCGAATTACTGAATCTTAATCTGGCAGGATCATTTGAGGCTCAAATTGGAAATAAAAGCTTGTATTCTTATTCTTATAATCCACAAATTGAACTTACATTTCCACGATTTATTTTACCTTTTAAGCTCAAACAATCTAACAGTCTGTATGTTCCAAAAACAAAAACCTCATTTTCGTATAACTTTATGAAACGAGTCAATTACTTTGACATGCGTACATTCCGATTCGTATTTGGATATAGTTGGAAGGAAAATATCAGGAAGGAACATGAATTAAATCCCATAGACATCAGCTATACTTCTGTTGTAAATAAATCAGCTTTATTCGACAGTTTACTTGCTGCAAATCAGTTTCTAGCGCAAAGTTATAAAGATCAATTCATTGCCGGAGGAAGTTATTCATTTACTTATAATGAACAAATGCTGACAGGAAAAAAAATTCAATTCTATTTTCATCTGACCTCTGAAGCTGCAGGGAATGCATTCTCACTGGCAAAAAGCATTATTGGAGAAAAAATATCTTCTTCTAATCCTTCCAAAGTAGTTGGCTCGGTGTACTCACAATTTGCCAAGATGAGTGTCGATGGTCGGGTTTATTTCAATTTTAGGGATAAAAATAAGCTGGCCATGAGGCTATTTGCAGGAGTTGGTAAACCATTTGGAAACTCTTCAGTATTACCTTATACCAAACAATTTTTCAGTGGCGGTCCGAACAGCATACGTGCTTTTCAAATTAATTCTGTTGGCCCCGGAACCTTTGATCAAGCTGCCATTAAACAAAGTTTCTTGCAACTCGGAGGCGATGTTAAATTGGAAATGAATACTGAATACCGCTTTGGTATTTATCGTTTTTTAAAAGGTGCCTTATTTGTAGATGCAGGAAATGTATGGCTGCTTAAATCAGATCTATCAGTAATTGGAAGTCCATTCAGCACATCTACCTTCATGAAAGAAATAGCTGTTGGTACAGGTGCGGGTTTAAGAATCGACGTTTCCTTCTTCATATTACGGTTCGATTTAGCCTTTCCACTAAGGAAACTTGTTGGTACAAATTTCGATTGGGTAACCAATCAGATCGACTTCAGAAGTCCAACATGGAGAGGTGATAACCTGGTTCTGAATGTAGCCATCGGATATCCATTCTAATCAATCTGCCAATACTCCCAGAGCCAATAGACCATAAAAAGTGTATTCGACATCGGCAGTCTGGTCGCCATCGCCTGATAGGAAAGCCCCTTCGGAGTAGTTTTGCTCAATAAAGTCGAGGCATGAAGGCATCAATAATCTTATGTCATGTTCAGCATAAGTAAGGGCAAAAAGGGCTACAGCTGTTGAAAGCATGTCGGCATTGTTGAGATGAGCAAATGCTTTAAATCCACCTGATTCGCAGGCCAAAGAGGTAAGAAGTTTTTGTTCATTCGCTCCATCCTGATGCAACAATTTCAGAAGAAATACTTTGGCAGCGATTTCAGAACATGGTGAATGCTGATCTACAGCAATATGCGTCAACATTCGTTTTGATATACTCTTAATAATTTCCGGAAAAGGAAATATGGCATCGAGTGTCAGAAATAAAATAAAACTACGGTAGGATAAATTGACGGACTCTCGTTCTTTAAAAAAAGACCGTCCCATTGACCAAATAGTTCGGAAACGAGAAAACCTTCGAGACTTTAATTCTTTCTGAAGTAATAGCAAACAACAGCGTTCGATGAATCCTGGCACTTGGGAAGGTGTCTGACTGTCAGCAAATTGCTTCAATTTAAGTATAGCCTCATCAACTAGTTTTGGGTAGGACTCCAAAGCGATACTATTTTTTTGCTTCCTTGCTCCAGCTACTTGTCTTTTGCCCACTGCCCCTTTCAGAATGAATAATCCAAATAGCGAATAATAAAGATCAGATCGACCTCCCCGATCACGAAAACCACCATCCGGATTCTGTTGAGTAAGAGTAAATTGCAGTACCTCTGCCCTACCCTGTTCGTCGAGTATATTCAGTGCCTTGCGTATCAGCACAATCATTTGCAAGTAAAATGGAATGGAGGTGGAGTGTTCCATCTGGTGAGAATTAGAATATTTTACCCAATACGGTATACAAGCTTAGCTTCATTTTTAGGTTTTCAAGTTTGTCAAGTTCGCGGTATGCTTTATTGGTAAATTCATGAAGCAGTTGTTCAGCTTTATGATCTATTTCCTTTTCACGAATCAGTTCGGCAAGTTGCACACGGTTATTTTCAAGGTACATAAGACGAATGTTCTCAAGAAATATACCTTCAGTATTTTGAGCCAGAAGCGAAAGCAGCAAAGGATAATCAGCAGGATGAGTAAGTTCATCGGCATCTCGGAATTCTTCCAGATCGTCTTTAATTTGGTAAGCCATTCCGAAGAAATTAGAGAAGGTTTTAAGGACTGCCAGATCATTTTCAGGAGCATCTGCAGCAACGGCACCCAGAATCAGTGCCACACGAATGGCAGAGCCAGTTTTACGCTCAAATATTTCGAGTTGCTGATCCAGTGACAGAATTGTATGGTGCGAACTTGCCAGTAAATCAGAACCTTGGCCCAACGACAATGCCACATGGCCCGCTGCCACCAATTGATAACAGGAAGCCAGTTTGGCCGGAGTAAGCGGCAGTTGACCGAGCAATTCATATCCTTTTCCCAAAAGAAAATCACCTGTATTGATGGCAACGGCTGTTCCATTCAATTTATGAATAGTTTCAGTATCGTACCTAAAATCATCATTGTCTTCCACATCATCATGTATCAGCGAGGCCTTGTGAAAACATTCGACCACGACAGAAAGGGAAGCCATTAACTCGTCAGCCACATTTGCAGAGTATGCAGAATAGACCAAAGCTGTCAACAATGGACGGATTCGCTGCCCTCCGGTTAACATAGACTGAATGGCCATTTGACAAGTGGGATCAGTTGAATTACCAAATACTTTATTAAGAATTTCTTCGGAGAAAAACTGTTTTACATTTTCTTTTAAAGCTGAAACTGACAAGGTACGATAGGATTCATTTTCATGAAAGGACATCATTTCTTCGTTCAACCAGAAATTATCAACATCAGTTTCGGCACAGCCTTCAAACAGAAGCGGGATGCCGATGACAGGAACGGCAGCCCTTGAAACAGGCTCGAAAGATTTCTGAAGCACTGACATACAACTGACGCCGATCACCGCATCGATGGCACCTTCCTGAACCAAACTTACAGCCACAGTAGTTCCTTCTGCTACCAATGTTGCGTAACCCAGTGACTCAGCTTTTTGAAGAATGGAATCAATCTGACAACTTTGACAGCCGGCACAAATCAATCCAAGCTGATCGATTTCCGCAGTACAATTGGTTTCACTTTTCAGACATTGAGGTAAGAGCAACAGACGACGTTTAAAAGGTGTAGCAGCAACCACTGGACGCCATATTTCGTTTCCGCAAACAACCATGGCAAATTCAGTAAAGCGACTTTCAGCCCCAGTTCGAAGAATTAATTCACTGGCAAGATTACTGATCAGTAAAAAGCTGGCGGGAGGCAAAATTCCTCTCTCCGCAACCAGTTCACGGGCCGCTTTCCTCAATGAATTCCGAACCAATGCTTTCTCCGGAACTTCCAATATGTTTTCCTTAATCTTCATTTATTTATCTTATCAACCATAAGCTCCAAGGCCAAAGAATGCACGGCGTTTGGCAAATCGGTAAATCCAACTTTTCTCTGGAATCACTTCACACGAGCCATGACTGCATATTACAGGCGCTGTTGCCAATCGTTCGGCTTCTCCCCTTCTACCTGAAGTATTGATCGCATTGTGCCTGATTACAAAACCGGCCAGCCATTGCGGATCTTCCATCAAGACGCAGCCATTGGTTTTATTTTGTATTTCGGTTCTGAAATCGGACAGAAACGTAGACTGAGCATACAATTCAGCCAATGGCTTATCGTCTATATGATCGGTTGCAAATTGAATAATAGGACACGGTTCAACATAACCTGAAGCATTAATGTGGTGACTCAATCCAGATGCTGCAGGACAAATACCCTTTCCCTCTGCATCCCAATAAGTGTCTATGATGGCAATGCTGTATATCACCCTGGCATCAACCATATGTTGTCTCAGTTGACGAATTTCATCGCGGCTAAGTGCCAGCTGATATTCAGGATGTAGGCCAACAGGCCGGTAAATGTAATACCAAAGATATGCTACTCCCTTATCAATCAGCGATTGGATAAATTCAGGCGACATGGCCATTTGCAGATTCGACTTACAGACACTGATGGCAACACCGGTAACCAATCCCGCCTTGGTACAATTATCGATTCCCTGATTGGCCGATTGATAGACATTTTTACCGCCACGTCGAATATCAGCCACCTGTTCATCGCCCTCAAAACTAATGAGAGGCGTAACATTGGCGCACTGACGAAGGGTTTCAGCCACTTCAGGAGTGATCAAAGTACCGTTGGTAAATAGTTGAAAATAACAATCTGAGTGCTTCTGAAATATCTCAGGAAGCGGCTTGTACAACAAAGGTTCGCCACCCAAAATTCCAAAGAAATAGGAACCTTCCTTTTTGGTATCCTCAATGATACGATCAACCTGTTCAGGTTTGAGTCGACTGTTCTTTTCCTTTCCTACAACCCAACATCCCTGGCAATTCAGATTGCAATCGTCGGTGACAGATATAAAATTAAATGCGGGAAAGAATTCTCCCTTCTTCTGTCTTTTCTGAAACCGCGCAAACGACATGGAACCTTTAATACCCATGTTAACCACGAATTTATAGAGACATTTTTTATCAGTGCCGAAAAGTATATTTGTAAGAAGTCCCATTCAATAAAAAATACAAAGTTAAAAGTACAAAGTTAAAGTTTCAATTCATCCAATGCTTTTTGCCTTTCAGCCTCGGCTTGTTCTATCAAACCCTTTCTGAATATATTTCTTCTCAAGGCCGAACGTCGGTTCAATGTCGATATTAAACTGCTGTCCATTGCAAATTCCATCACCTGTACTCCTGTACCAAGCTCAGCACCAGCTAGCACACCAATTTCTTTCAATCTTGGAAAGATAATGGCAGAGGCCGGACAATTCCGTCCACAGGCAGGACAGTTATTTTTACAGGCCAATGAATTGATAACTTTCAGATGCTTATCCTTGAACGAATATACGCCAAATAAACAGAATTTGAAACACTTTCCACAATTTGTACAAAGTGCATGATCAATTACCGGGTACCAGGCCGGAACATTTAACTCACTTTCAATGCCGGTTTCGTTAGATTTTCCTTCTACAAACAAATATTCATCCTTTAATTTCAACTCAATCTCGTCAACTGAAAGTTCCCTGAAATTAATCACTTCCAGCCCCGAAAGCTTCAGATCATTCTGAGACAGCAAGTTATGGACAGCCCTTGGATAACAGGATACCATCACTTTTTGATCATATTTCAACTCAATGGCTTGGATAAAATCTTTACGGTTCATAACAATTCCGCAGAAATCGTTCAACACATACAAGTCAGTGTCAAACAATTTAAGCATCGTTTTGATTAGTTCCGATTTTTCAAAAGTAATTATAGCGCCGCCACATTGACAAAAAAGGATACACGATTTACCCATTTTAGAAAACTGTATTTAGAATTCAGTAAATTAACCGAAAATAGATGTGATTTAAAAGCAGATGGCCATCAAAATTGATTTCATTAACAAACATTAGACTATTGGAATCAGAAACTCCTAAGTTGGTGGATGAACTCTCTTTTTAAACCACCCACGGACTGATTGCATTTTAGCGAACTGGTTGGCTGGTACATGGCGATGACAGGTAGAACGTTCCTGACTCTTTTCAGGAGCTCCCCATCGGATTTCTATGCCGTCATTTGGATTATAAGCCATTTCAAACGCCTCTCTTCTTTTCAAAATCTCAGCAATCGTCAGTCTTTGTTCAGTTCCATTGGTGCGGGTATAGGTGATAGAAAGTTCTGATAACTTCTTGTCCAGTAAAGCTTCCATATCCTTTTTTACTTTCTCCGGAGATTTCAGCATTGATATTTTGAAATCATCCGGAGAGCGAATAATCTTATTGGGGAAATCGAGCACTGCATCCATCGCTATCAAAAGGCGCAGGTCACGATTTGGGGTTGAAAAATCTTCCCATTGACCACCAGCCTGAAACACACCTGAAGTACCTCCCGGCATGGGAACCACTGCACCGGGATGAGATTTCATATACGCCTCACCATTGGCTACCGAAGTAATTCTCACAACAATTTGCTCATGCAGCGCCTGAATCAGATCAAGCAGAGCCATTTCTGGATCGAGAGGTTTTGGATTAATGACTCGTTCCATTGTATGATAGAAAACTTTACTGTCCATTTTCTTTTGCTGAAGAGAGAAAGGAATCAAACCTGATTTTTCAGTGATCTCATTTGACTTCATCAAACGAAGCTTATTATTATTGATTACTATTGGTCTAAATGCTTTGAATCCAGGATCGCCAATGACTTCAGTTGTGCTGAACAGAAAATTCCCTTTCCAGAACCGCTTGATTCCTACGGTGCCATCAGGCTGAGCATCAACAGAAAGAAGGACACCTGGACTGTCATTTGTTTGTGGCACCCAATGAACGACTACTAGGGTATGACCATAAGGATCGGCAAATACGACACCCGGGCGCAAAGACGCTTTGGTAAGTGGAACAGAATAATAATCAGAGCTTTCGTCGTTAAGCGCTGTACGTGCTGTCCCTGAATGAACACCATTCATCACCATCCGAATGAAAGTATTGAATTTCTGCGTAGGATGAGTTTTCGAGATAACTGATTCATTGGTGATCCAGCGTCCTGTTTTGGGCGCTCGACCCAGTGCACCCCTGTCGCTCTCGTGATAGCCAAATGGCAGTCCAAGCTTCCATGCAAAGTACGCGCGAAGGTAAAATGGATTATCGGCACAGTCAGGCTCCATAAGCACCTTGATTTTTCCCTTTGGATCATCCTCTCCCAAAGAAAGATAATTATATAGAAAATTACGTTCCCTGTTTTCAGTAACTTCCTGCAGGGCTTTCCAGGAGGAGCGTTCATCGGCATCATAAAATAAAGCATTTATCCAGGCAGAATAGAGCACTTCTGTTTTGCTATCCCAACTGCGAGTAGCTTTCCATACGGAATTAGAAGAAGTATGAGACGGTTGGTCGGTTACCGAAAAATCAAGACTGGCTGATGACCCTCCATCATTTATGGCAATGTGATATTTGCCCTTCGATGGAGCTTTGAATTCATCAATTCGCCAGAAAGGCAATCCATCGCCAGTCCTGCTTTTCACAGATTCAATTTCTCCAGCTGCACTGCTCACAACAATTTCAGCCTTCCCGATACTTTTTCCACCTGTTGCCATTACATGAAATACCTCCCCTGGACGAGGGTTTTCCGGTGAGACCAACAATGCTACAACTACTTGCGCATCTTCCTCTTCATTTACTTCTTCTACTTCAGCAACTGAAGTTTTTGAGGCTGACTGGTTCTTCTCTTGAGCAGAACGATTTCCACAGGAGAATACTCCTAAAAAAAATACAGCCATTATAAAGGTACTAAGCGACAAGCGAACTTTGATTCCCAACATGTTATTTTCCGTTTACTTATTGGGCTCAAAGATAAACATAAAACAGATCAACTTGAATTTTCATCTCATTGTTTAATCTGTTTAAATTTTTTAAACACATAGGTACATAGTTTGAAATATTCTATTGTAGTGTCAAAGCTAATATGTCGCATAATGCATCAACAATGACGTTATGAATGAATTCCATTTCTGAATTTGAGACAAAAAGACAAAAGACAAAAGACAAAAGACAATTCAGTTAATTGATGGAATTATTCTTTTCTCACTCTCTCTATTTGGCTTTTTAATAACTAATGGGAATTAAAATGCCAATAGATGGATTTGTCTTTTGTCTTTTGTCTTTTTGTTTATTTAACACCCTTGGTGTCTCCGTTTTGCCAAAGTAGCATCATGATGCGACATATGATCCTTGACATGAAACTAGCAGGTCATTCATTTTGTTATAAACACAACTATTCAGAGATCTTGTATTTATATTTTCACTTCTTTTTAAATGCTCTATGTAAAACTCAAAGTCATTTGCCTTTTTGAAGAATTCGACAAAAATACCATCTATGTTTGAGTAATTATATATCTCATCAATTGTTTCATGTTTTCTTTGTGTTAAAACAGACCCTTATGAAGACATATAAATAACCAAACTATTGCAAGTCAGAAAATATAATTACTTTTGCACCCAGATTTTAGGGGTCGGTTAATTTCCTTTTTGCCTGGTTTATGGCAGGAGCATCTAACTTTCTCCTACCATTGGCAAGGATCAGCGTTTTGCTGATTCACAATTTTAAAAGGAATTAATATGACATTTGAAGAAACCGGTCTAAAGCCGGAAATCTTACAGGCTATTACTGAAATGGGCTTCGAAACCCCTACGCCTATTCAGGAAAAAACAATCTCGCATCTTATTTCATCTACGCAGGATTTAGTGGCATTGGCTCAAACCGGAACCGGCAAAACTGCCGCTTATGGACTCCCAGTGATTAACAATACTTCGATGGAAATCAGAGAAGTACAGACGTTAATTTTGTGTCCAACCCGTGAACTGTGTCTGCAGATTACACGCGACATGGATAAGTACTCTAAATTCATTCCTGGGTTCAAAACTATTCCTGTATATGGCGGTACTGACATTACCAAACAAATAAGGGAACTAAAAGCAGGAGGCCAAGTTGTTGTTGGTACTCCCGGACGTGTTCATGATTTAATCCGTCGTAAAATACTTAATATTTCAGCCATTCGCTGGTTGATTCTTGACGAAGCAGACGAAATGCTGACAATGGGATTCAAAGAAGAATTGGATGCCATCCTGTCAACTACTCCAAAAGAAAAACAAACATTGCTCTTCTCGGCTACCATGCCTACAGAAATTGCCTCAATGAAGGCCAATTATCTTCATGATGCGATTGAAATTTCAGTTGGTAAACGTAATGCAGGAGCTGACAACGTGGAACATCATTATTACATGGTTCACGCTAAAGATAAATACGAAACACTGAAACGTATTGCTGATAATTATCCCGACTGTTACGCGATTGTATTTTGCCGTACCCGTATGGAAACCCGCGACGTTGCTGAGCAGTTCATGGCCGATGGCTACAATGCCGATGCCTTGCATGGTGATCTTTCACAAGCTCAACGTGATGGTGTTATGGCCCGTTTCCGTGGCAAACAATTACAAATGCTGATTGCAACGGATGTGGCAGCACGTGGATTGGATGTGACGGATTTGACTCACGTAATCAATTACTCGATGCCTGACGATCCCGAAGTGTACATTCACCGTAGCGGAAGAACAGGTAGAGCAGGTAAAAGTGGTATCTCAGTTACCATTATTAACCTGAAGGAAATGGGAAGACTGAAGCAAATTGAAAAGATCTCGCGTAAGAAATTCGAACGCAAAATGGTTCCCGCAGGCGATGAAATCTGTGAGAAACAATTGTTCCACCTGATCGAACGTGTTCAGAATGTAGAGATTAACGATACCCAGATAGAAAAATACCTTCCTCAGATTCTTGAAAAATTTGAAGGAATGACCCAGAACGATATTATCAAACATTTTGTATCGCTTGAATTCAACCAGCTGCTTGATTACTATAAAAATGCACGCGACTTGAATGTAAGAGCAGATGCTCCTCGTGATTCATCATACCAACGGAATGATCGTGGTGGTGATTATGGTAGTGATAGGGCGAACTTTACCAAATTGTTTATCAATGCCGGTAAGAAACAGAACCTGAATGCTTCTGGATTGATCGGACTGATCAACCAATATTCAAGCCGCAGGAACATCGAGATCGGTAAGATCGACATTCAACGTAAATTCTCTTTCTTCGAAGTGGACAGTAATTTTGAAAAAGACCTTGTAACTGCACTCAATAATGTTGTGATTGAAGGTCATGTGATCAGCATCGGCAAGGTTGAATCTACAGCTCCGGAAGCTCAGCCACGTGAAAGCTCATTCCGCAGAGAAGGCGGAGGCGGCTACAACGGTGGTGGCGGTGGTGGTTATGCAGGTCGCAGAGAAGGACGCAGAGAACCGGCATTTAGCGACCGTGGAGGTGATAGAGGCGGTGACAGAGGTGGTTTTGCCGGTGGCGACAGAGGCGGTGACAGAGGTGATCGTCCAAGACGCAGAAGAAACTAAACTCAGTTTAAAGTTTCTGGCTTGAACCAGAACTTTAACATCCTATAAAAAAGCCCCAAATTCAAAATAGAATTTGGGGCTTTTTATGAATATTTACTCACCCTATTGAAATAGGTTGAATCCCAAACAAACCGACAATATCGACATATCGACAATATCGATGTGTTACAACTTCTCTGACGCTCTTGGTGCAGAGCACCTTTAATATTTGTAGAAATGAAGATTGAAATAGCAAAGGCAGGTGCAGCGCACCGGAATATTTCCAAATAATAATTATATTTCCAATAAATTACGGTGCGCTGCACCTTGGGGTTACGGTATTTTAGATGTTTCTACAAATATTTAAAGGTGCTCTGCACCTATCGGATTGCCTGGTGTTTGTTGGAATTACAAGAATGTTTAGGTTTCGCGTCAACTGAATAAGATTTGTTAAGACACAATAGTTGTAAAACGACAATATTGTCTCGTTACAGCTATTGTGACGTTTCCTGTTTCAGGAACCATCCTCGAAGCGTCATCCTGAACTTGTTTCAGGATCTCCTCCAAATTATATGGGATCCTGAAACAAGTTCAGGATGACGATCTGAATATTGGGTAAAGCTGAATTGGAAAATTCCTGATGCACTCCCGTCATTTGATCAGTAACACCACAATATCGACAGGTGTCTATAATGACTTTGTTTCCGAAGTTAGCGAAGATACCGAAGATAGCGCAAGATTAATAAACTTGCGCTATCTTCGGTATCTTCGCTAACTTCGGAAAGCTAATTAGTATTCCTGAATTAATACTTCGGTTGAAATATGCATCTTTTTATGAATTTTGCGAATCATATCAATCAATTGGGTCTGGCAAATCAATCGGACAATGAATCTTTTCATAATTCTCAATCAACAATGACAATAAATCCAATTCATCACCTTCTTCTGTATCAGGTTCAGCATCAAATATAACATCAAGTCTTTTGATTGCCTCGTTATATTCCTCCTCTGTTTTTATTATTTTATATTTCATTATTATATTGTTTCAGCATTAATCTTATCATACTTTGCATGAGTACCAATGAATCGAATCCAGACAATTCCGAATTTGTAATTATTTCAACGGTAATACTATTTTCTGATTAATTCCTACAAACGAATCATCAATACTTAAACCGCCATTAAATTTATAATATCTAGACATCTTATCTTTATTATTAATCTGTGAATTTGCCAGAAGCTGATAATCAAAATTATTTTTCAGGCCAGCTATCAATTTAAGATTCCGATTTAACCAGTCTATATGCTCGTCATCCAAATCGGTATAAGTTGAGGATAAAAAGGAAGTCGGATGGTTGTAAAAATGAAATGAAATATATTTTTTATCAATCAGCAATTCAAACAGCAATTTCACATTTATATGGCCCGGATCTAATTGCAGTTTTAGAATTTTATTTGGATTAAAAATCAATTGAAATTCCACCATGTAAATTTCCTGGTTGTAATTTAGCATCCGGAACTTAAAATCTGGTTGTGGTGTATTGGGAGGAACAATATCAAAAAACTTCAAATCAGATGAAATACAAGTCAAAAACAATCCTCCGATCAATTTATCGTCAAACAAAGCAGAGCATGGGAAAACATTGTTTTTTGGTAAATCTTTTAATGAATTGAATAAACCATATGGAAATGCAACTTGTATATTCGTATTAGTCATATTTGTCAGAAATTATATATTTAAATGCGAGCTTGGTATAATTGTACTTATGCCATAAACTGGATTTATACCTGTTTTGTTGCACTAAAGTTACACCAAAGGTAAGAATTGTAAAGCTATAATTCCAAATACCAGCGGAAAAATTGGATTCCAAATAATTCTTGATGGAGATAGCGTTTTGTATAGACTCAGACTTTTCTCTCTCGAAGATTAATTCGTCGCTAATTGTGGTTTTATGATTATTAATTTGTTGCAATATGGATAGTTCCATTATATATGGCATTATTATTCCTAAGTTTGCGACAGTTTAATTTACAGTAGACCATTCCTGATCTAGTTTATTTTCATATAGTTATATATATATGAGATCAGGAAGTCTGAATATAAAATCACGGTGTCAAAAGAGATTATGACACCATGAATATTATTTTACCTTTCATTGTTAACCTTTACAAGGTTACATTGCCCTATATAAGTTATTTTATTGACCTTATTTAACCTTCATTAGCTTCAGTGTCTGGACAAAAGGCTTACTTACATCTTGCGGTGTTACTATCAGGCGTGCAAAGAAAATGCTACTCTCAAACTTAGAACCGTCAAATGTCGCCTTATATGATCCGGCTTTCATATTCCCTTCTGCCAGTGTTCCAACTTCCATGCCAAGCACATCATATACCTTCAAACTGACATTGCCAGACACTGGAATACGATAATTCATCTCTGTGCCCGAATTGAAAGGGTTCGGATAACACTCAAGTGTTAGTGCTAAGCCGCCGGAATTGATTGCAATAGTTTTTGTGTACTGCTGGTAAGTAGTAATATAATTCCCAAACTGAGTGATAGTTATATAGGTGCCATCGTAAAGTTGAGAGTCAAAGGCCCACATCAGCAATTTCAAATTATAGGCACTCAATCTTCTGAATGTCAGATCTAATGACTTTGCATCAGCTCCTCCGGTGTTTTCGCCGCCTACCTCTAATGCAGGTGAATGTGTCTGTGCAAGATTTGCAAGCCAATGTACGGGACACCAATTAACGGAATTACTGCTTGCATCGTTACTCCAACTTTCATCGCTGTCAATCCAGGTGCAATAAACCATAACATTAGGATCAGTAATAGCCCCTACCAGAGTTTGAAAGTCATGAGCCCTTTGTATTTCTCCGTTTATTTCTGGTGAAGTGGATCCATTAAGGTCTGCATTAATTGCTGAATTGACAGATCCTGGCCTGGTACCCCATGATGGATACAATACACATAACTGACCCTGATAGTATTTACGTGTAGTAGATATCATCCAGTTTTGATAGTTTGTAAGTGCGCCAACATACCAGTTATAGAAATTTCTGGCATTATTGTGATTTGTACTTGTCTGTCCTGGCAGCCAGCCAGGTACAGGACAGGCAGTAATACCTGCAGGCAGATTAGCGCCTCCGTTCTGTGCCACATTATCATAACACCAATAGGTATTCGAATGACCGTTGTAGCTATTTTGCGGATAACCCAATTCACCATACCTCAGCCAACCAATTTTAACACACGCAATATCTGTTCCCAAATCTGCAAAGACCTGTTGTACATATATTTCCTGCTTTTGTCTCATGACATTATTAAATACCCCATTGACAACACTTTCTCCTGCCCCGCCGGAAAAAGTATCACCATACTGATTCTTGAAACGGCTATCTGAATAATTGAATACCCAAGACGGAGCATATTGGAAGCCAAAATCGAGCATTATATCATATCCCTCATTTTTATATGTCTGCATAAGATTCTTCATGCTGGTTACATAATTATTGTCTTTGGCTCCTTCAGATGGGAAATATGAGCTCCAGCTCAATTCAAGAACTGCCCTGCGCATTCCTGCGTTATAATTTTGGACCAAATGCGATGGTGCATTTTGCAAGGACCCAAAAACGTACTTTGGCGTTGCTCCTGAAACATTTATTGATTCAGACAACAGCATGATGGCCAGTGAAACACTTACCATCAGCATTAAATTTAATTTCTGGTAATTTTTTTTCATTCTATTAGATAAGCAACTTGTATACTCATATTATTCATATTTTTTAGCAGTTATATAATCAACGCGAGTTTAGTATAATTGCACATAGGGCTTGAACAAGATTTTCATATGTTTTGTAGCCCTAATATTAATTCAAAGGTAAGTATAATAAAGTTGTAATCCCATACACCGGTTTCCATTTTCCACTTCCTATGGTATTTAAATTCAATTTACTCAATTACCCAAATTACGCAATTTTCATATAGTGTAAATTGGGTAAATTAAAAAATCCATATTTAAGTCTTATATACTATTCATTTAATTGGTAAACAAATGCTTACAATTAATTATTGAAGGGACCTTATTATTTTAAGGTGTAAATAATTAACTAAGCCAATTCAATCCTTGGACTTGATGAAGATCGCACATTTGGCTTTTGACTTACTACTTTTAAGAAACTCACTAAATTCATTTTCTTCATTTGCAGTAAGTGGTTTATTTTACAAAAACGAAATCATGGTCGTCCATTTTCTTAAAGTTTACCATAGCTGAAATTTTTAAAATATTCATAGGAGTTATCGAAATCGAATTCAGCATCATCTAATATTTCAATGCTATAAGGCTTTCCCATCATATTTATTCTTAATTAAATCCCAATTTTTAAAAGATGTCTTTCTATCTTCAATTCTCTGTAATCGTTCATCAAGTAATATTCTATGCTCCATGGGCAAATCTTCATTTCTTAATCTTTCCCAAAAAGTCTTTGAGTCCATCACTCTTCCTTCATCAGCATCCTTAATACCTTCCTCAATGTGCTTTTTATCAGCGTCAGAAAGATCCATCCACCAATCTTTCTTGTTCGTTGAAACTCTTAAACCATCAAGAAAAACAATAAGATCTGCATCTGAAATATTAATTATCCAGTCGATCAAATCAAGTTTAATCCCATTTAATTCAGCAGTTGACATTTCTTTTATTTTTAGGTATACAAACTTACGAAAGGAAACGAATCAAGACGACTAACACAGCTATCAGACAAGTTCTTTATCCACAGGGCTTTGTCGTGTTCTCCAGTTTCTTCCTATTGAAATATTCAATGATTTCCTCTTTGGTCATTTTAGAAAGCTTTTCGCTCAATTTATCTCTTTGTTCACGCATGAATTTTACAGCGTCAAACGTCTTCTCATTTGTTGTCTTCATAATTCATAAATTCTCTTGGTGAACGAATTTCTAATTCTTTGTATCCATTTTTAATATTTATAGAATTGTATCCACGAATTCTCAAAACATTAACAATGTGTTTGAAATTCCAACTTATCAAATAAATATTTCCCCTTATCAGGATATTTCAGACCTGCGATGACTTGATTATTTTTAAGTTTACTCCTTTTCTATCGATAATACTCTTGATAATCCTATTTTTATCTCTTCCAATATTACCATAGAAATACTGCCCATTCGTTTCACAAATCGTTCTTGAGAAACTGATCGAATTTGAAAACAATCAGCAGAAGAGTCTTTGAAAAGGCCATTTTCCGAAATCGGCTCTAATTTTATCATCCAAGGGACAATTAAATATGAGTCTTTCCAATCTGTTATAGGGACAATTATCTTCAATGGCAATTTCCCTAAGGAATCATCACTAACAATTACTGCGGGGCGAGTTTTTTTAATCTCAGCACCAACAGTTGGGTCAAGATTTATCAGCCAAATTTCACCTTGCTTCATAAAAGTCTTCAAAATCAAGATTTGTAAACGCTGTCAATTCTTTATCCGATTGATAATCTGAATACAATACGTCAGCAGCTTTTTTCATTTGGTTCGATTCCTCCTGCTTGCGTAAAGAATGAATACTCTTTTCAATCACAAAAATCCTATCCTGAATGGGTAGTTTTTGAATTTCCTTGATTAATTCGTCCGTTCTCATGTTTAATACTTTAGATCTGCAAGATACAAATAAACTCACTAAGTTTTTTAGCCACCCAATAATTTTCGTAGATGTTGAAATTCAAAATAATCTATGACTACCTGATTTTACTATTCCCATTCGTTTTTCGACACTGAATAAATCTCATCAATGATAGATTTGTATTTACTAGCGATATAATTTCTCTTCAATTTCAAGGTGGGAGATAGCTCACCGGTTTGGGTGGTCCACTCATCGCTCACGAGTCTGAACCGTTTGATTTCCTCATACTCACCCAGTGTTTTATTGATTTCAGTCACTTCTTTTTGAAGTTGGGCAAGCACTTCAGGTTTTTGAATCAGGGCTTCGTTGTTCTGAAATTGGATTTTCCGTTGACTGCACCAGTCATGCAAATAAACAAAATTGGGTGATATCAGGGCACTTGCAAATTTCTCATCAGCCCCGATGACCATCACCTGTTCAATAAAGAAGGAGGCTTTTAGCTTATTTTCAATCATCTGCGGGGCAATGTATTTCCCGGCCGAGATCTTGAACATTTCCTTCTTACGGTCAGTGATCTTAAGATATTTACCTTCTTCCAGAATACCGATATCGCCAGTATGAAACCAGCCCTCCTTATCAATTACTTCGGCAGTTAAATCAGGCGCTTTGTAATAACCTTTCATCACCCCGGGACCTTTGCAAAGTATTTCACCGTCGTCGGCAAACTTCAATTGCACATTGCTCAAAACCTGACCCACGGTACCAATTTTCATCACTTTGGTAGATGGATTGTTAACTGCAATTACGGGTGAAGTTTCAGTAAGCCCATAGCCTTCAAGAATGATCATTCCGGCCATTCCGAATACTCTGGCAATACGAGGCTGGAGGGCAGCCCCACCGGAAACAATGTAAACGATATTGTCACCAAGAGCCTCTCTCCATTTGGAGTAGATGAGTCTATCAGCTATTTTTATCCTTATTTTTAAGAAGAAACCATATTCTTTATTGTATTCAAAATGCCGGGTCAGACTGAGTGCCCAGAAATAAATCAGCTTCTTAAGTCCTTTCAATTCATTCCCCTTCGACATAAAACCATCATATATCTTTTCGAGCAGCCTTGGTACCGAATTAAATATATGCGGTTTGATTTCCTTGATGGCTGATATAATCTGGGGTAGGTTGCTGACGTAGTAAATACCCATTCCTTTGTATTGAAAATGGTAATTCACGCTTCGTTCGTAGACATGACAGAGAGGTAGAAAACTGATGACATGGTGATCTTTGCCCAAATGGTGCAATTTTACGTGTTCCAGGAAGTTGGATACCAGGTTGGTATGGGTCAGCATCACTCCTTTGGGAATGCCAGTGGTGCCTGAAGTATAAATGATCGTTGCCAGATCTTCCGGATCAACATCATTTTTTATTTGCTCCAATTGGTCCCTCCACTGAGCTTTTTGGGTTTCCCCAAGTTGAATTAACGCTTCCACATTGGCAACTCCTTCAATTTCATCAAATGAGTAAATATGAGTAATTTTGGGCATCCGGGAAGCAATAGGATTTAACTTCTCATACAGCTTCTTATCACCCACAATAAGCGCCTTAATTTCAGCATGTTCCAGAATATAACTATACTCCTCATCACTGATGGTCGGATAAATCGGAACATGTACGATACCCGTCATGGCCATTCCCATATCAGCAAAATTCCATTCGGGACGATTGGTAGTAACAGTGGCAATTTTGTCGCCTTTCTTGAAACCCAACCCCATAAGACCCATGGCCAGTTGATGCGATTTCTCAACATACTGGACAGTGCTGTACACATACCATTCATTGTTGTTCTTTCCACCCAAAGCATCAGGCCGAGGTAACTCAATGAGCATGCGCTGTAATATGTCAAATGTTCGTTTTACCTCTATTGCCATGAAAGTTTAAAGTTTAAAGTACCAAGAAATAGTTCAAAGTTTAAAGTTCAAAGTTTCGTGCCGATTAAGGAGCAACTGCAAATTACAAAGTTGCCAAGACTAGTTTAAGGTTTAAAATTTAAAGTTGCGAACTAATCAGCACACAACTTTAAACTTTAAACTTTACACTCTTTTTGCTCATTCATCAAATACTATATGTTTTTGCTTTAAGTTGGAAATAAACATGAGTACGGCAACCACAACAACAATTACATATACAGACCAGTGCATCGTATCGATTGATCCACGACCATAAGAATGTAATCCACTCAAATAATAATTTACACCGAAATAAGTCATCAGTACAGATGCAAAGCCAAGCACAGATGCAATTGTATAGGAATAAATTCCATGCAATGAGGGAATCATTCTCATGTGAGCAATAAATGAATAAATGACGACAGTGATCAGCGCCCATGTTTCTTTTGAGTCCCAGCCCCAGTATCGGCCCCAGCTTTCGTTGGCCCATACACCTCCCAGGAAAGTGCCAACAGTAAGCATGTACAATCCAATGGTAGCCGACATTTCGCTAATGGTTGTCAACTGTAAAATAAACCTTTTTATGTTGGTACTATTCTTCTTATTACTTATGCTATACAATATCAGCACTAGCAATCCAAGGAAAGCCGTCAGGCCTAAAAAGCCATAACTGGCTGTAATAATGGCCACGTGGATCATTAGCCAGTATGAATTCAAAACAGGCACCAGGTGAGTTATTTCAGGATTCATCCAGTTAAGATGAGCCACAAATAGTATGATTCCTGACAACATAGCGCCTGTAGCAATCACAAATGGATATTTCCGTCCAAAAATTATTCCAGCCAGCATTGTAGCCCACGCAATATAGACCATTGATTCATATCCATTGCTCCAGGGAGCATGGCCCGAAATATACCACCGTAAAATAAGTCCGGCGGTGTGAATCAAAAACCCAAATCCGATTATTGATAGAAAGGTTATGCCCAGCTTGGAACTCATGGCTTTTTGTCTGAAAATATTGACAAACAATACGATCAGTAGTACAAAGCCGGCCAATAGATAGAGTGGAAAAACCCTTTTAAATGGATTAACTTTATTATAGAAAATCTCTATGCGTTTATGGTTCTCGTCAGGCAAATAACTACCTCCGTATTTCTTCTGATATGCAGCTATACTTGCAATGATTTGGCTACCTGATATATCACCTTTACCGTTGATTGATTCTTTCAACAATTCAAATCCCCTGTTGATAAAGAGAGAATCAGGACTTGCCAAACCGGTAGGAGTGCTACCTACTGAAATCCATTTAATCTCTTTTGTTGGCCCTGGAAATAAGGCGAATGTTTCGCCCTCGATGATCATAAAACAAATAGCTACCCGTTCATCCACGTTGATGATTTCTTTCTCAAGCATATTGCGCATTGCCGGGGCTTTGGCGAAGGCAGCCTTCACCTGTTCAAGTAGTTTATAATCGCCTTTTTCATTAAAAAAAGCGGTCAGGGGAACACGGGTTCCAGTTACTCCCAGCATTTCTTTGAGCTGATCGTTTGCAACACTTAACAATGAAACATTTCTCCATAGTTCGGGAAACAGATGTAGTCCCAGAATGACCTCTTCAGCTGAACGACCATAAAAATCGGATTGCCGGCTTACTTTCCGTAATATTTCTGAAGCCATAGTAGATACAGGTTCAATGCGCCCATCAGAACCCTGTATCCACAGTTCTGAGAAATCTTTAAGCAAAGCATCATCCATCTTTGGGATCGAAGCAATTTCAGCACTATTGGCTGATGCCTGACCTGTATTCATCAAAAAGAAAAGTGCGATCATTGGAATTGTAGCAACTGAATATTTTTTCAATCTTACCACCAATGAATGAAAGTGAGAGTTTTTACTGAACAAAGCCAATATGAAACCCAGCCCCAGCAATGAATATCCAAGGTAGGTAACGTTAGTACCCAATCCATCAGCATTCACGGAAAGCACTGTTCCTTTTTCATCCTGATCATAAGAAGATTGAAAGAATTTATAACCACGGTAATTTAATGTGTTGTTCATAAAAACCCTTTCGTTTCGGGAGACGTTTCGCTCCTTGTCATTCAAAACCAATTCACTGGCAAAGGAGGCTGGACTTTCAGACCCTGGATACTTTTCCAGTTGAAAATCTGTCAGCTGCAATGCGAAAGGCAGATATAGGGGGATTGGTCCATACGAAAAATCTACATTTGTATTGCCTACTTTTGCAGAAAATGATTCACCCTTCAGGCCTTGAATTCCCACTACATTCACCAATTGTTTAACCGTTCCATCATTCACTTCCAGAACTACCGCATTCTCCAATGCCTTTCCAGATGGGTCTTTTGAAAATTGCATCACCGCTTTGGGATAATACTTTTTAACCAGAAGCATGTATTCGTCAATGGCGTAAACGTGCATCGGCTGTACCGCAATCGTATCATTTGCATTGAGCATTACAGATGCGCCTCCAGTCATGGAATTCATTTCAAGGGGCCGGTCAGAAACCAGCAAAAGACTGTCGCCTCTGCTGAGAAACTGGAAGTTTGCTCCCGGAAAATCATACCCGAAGGTCATTGTACCAAGATCGACCTTGTTGCCTTTTGAGAATACAAAATTCTCTCTTCCCTGACCGATTGTTAATACGAAATCAACCAATTCGGAGCCGGAAGGATTCTCCTCAACTGCACGAACAGCATGCTTAATAAATCCAACAGATTTTACCTGCACATCATGACCTTCGACCTTGAGTTTTTCATTAAAGTTCTTAAATGAAAATTCAGACATCAGTACTGGCCTTTCAATCGTCTGGTCACCTGTCTTAATAGTCAGATAATTATCAGATGAGAGTATCGAATTGGAAGATTCTCCTTCGCGTATGTGCATCATGCCTTCGAAACTGATATACCTTGTAATAGCAGCACCGATCACAATAATGATGAAAGAAATATGAAACAGGCCAACGGCAATGCGCTGCCGGGTATACATTTTACGCCTTACAAAGTTGACTATCAAATTGAAGGATAACAGAAAAAGGACTAAGCTAAACCAAAATGACTTATATATTAAACCTTGTGCAACTTCGGTACCATAACTACTTTCGACAAAAGTGGCAATAGCCATTGAGAAAGCCAGGATCAACAACAAGAAACCCATGAAGGGGAATGAAAAAAGGAAATTCAGAAATCTCTTCATCAAAAATAAAATTAGAAACACTTTTTGTATATTTGTGAATACAAAATATGTTTGGATTCATCATACCTTTGATATAACAGCGGGAAGAGCCTTTGGTTGTCTGAAATAGTATATATTTAACTTTCATTTCCAAAATTGAGATAAGAATTCTTTCCACAAGAGAAAACATTTATATTTGTAGAGATAATTAAAATATAACGATATGACTACGAATACAATAAAAAAACAATTTGACGATTATTTGCCATTATTGTCCGACAAGCAACAAACTTTCCTATTAGAAATGGTCAAAAGTTTTTTAAACGTTGATAAAGAGGTTAAGCATATAGACCGCAAAACATATAATAAAGAATTAACTGAAGCTATTGCCAGAATTGAAGAAGGAAACTTTGTTACAGAGGAAGAGGCGTTGAAGGAATTATCTAAATGGTAAATAAGTTAATATTTGACCTTTTAGCCATTTGCAGAAAATTAAAATGATTAATTCTATCTTTATCAAAAATTAGAATGATATGGCAACCGTCACAATTAAAATAAACAGTAAATCGAAAAGAGGCAAGCACTTGATTGACTTACTTACAGAGTTAGCAAAGGATGGCAACGATATACAACTTGAAAATGTACCCAATGATGAAACTGTAAAAGCTATAATGGATGCAAGGGCAAAAAAAGGTTTTAAGGCTGAAAATGTTGACGACCTGTTCAGGCAACTGGAATCATAATCGTGTATCAGATCCATTATACAACTAGGTTTAAGAAGGATTTTAAAGTCGTTAAAAGGAGAAACTATGATCTCCTATTGTTGAAACAAATCATTACTCTGTTAACCGAAACTAAGAACTTTTAAAGATGGGCAGATGGTTCGAATTGTCTGGGATATAAGATCGTCTGAGCATTATTGAGCTTTATTTTTCACGATTCAAACAGGTTTAAGAACTCATCCAGATCCAAATACAAGTCTTCGCGAATTATTTTACGCATTAATCCTTTGGGAAGATCCTCATTTTTATGCACTGGAACAGTAGTAACCCTGCCATCGGCATGTTTAAGACGGTAATGTGATCCATTAATACGAACTATAACAAAACCAAGCATTTGCAGAAACTTGATAAAATCTTTACCTGAAATAACTGGCAATTGGGGCATAAATTAACCTTTAAACGGCTGTTCCTTTTATAGTCACCTGTAATTCCCTGAACCCCACGAAACGGTTAATCTCGGAAACTTTATCTTTTTCTTCTTCTATACAAATATCAATAACTTCCTTAATGTTGACCAATGCTTCATCAATAGTTTTACCATAAGAGTGGCAACCCTTGAAAACAGGACAGCTAACAATGTATACATTGTCTTCATCCTGTTCGACAAGTATAGGAAGGTGTAATGTTTTTTCTACTTTCTTCATTCTATTTATTTTAAAAGACTGATATTTAAGTATGTAGACTCTATAATCAATTACTGTATGCGTTCATAAATAATTTTTGAAGTCTTGAGGGCCTTACTCAAAAAGGAATAACGATCCTCTTGCTCCTCTTCAAATTCTTTGTTGGTATAAACAAGAATATCCATCGGAACCATTGAGCCTATCAATAATTTTTGAATTTCAAAACTTCTTCGATGTGGCAGCAAATCAATATCCTTACAATCTCAATCATACCATTTCTCAAATATAACGCAAGTTACGATTTTTTTAATCCAATTCGGTATTAAAGGTTCCTGATTTACATTTAATTTTATACTCCTGTAGTCATACTTTAGCCATGGCTTATTAAACTCTTATTGATATGATTTGGCTAAAGATTAATCGAAGACTATTCGAAGACTATTCGAAGACTATTCGAAGATGCTTCTACCGTGTTCAACTGATCATCGAATAATTTTCAAATAGTCAATGTATAATCTTCCAATAATATTAAGCCATTCTAATGGGCACGAACATGCACCATCCAGGCCTATAGCTGTTGTTATGTAATACACACAACGATAACGTCATGGTAATTAGTATATTATCTATTGAGAAAATATGGAAGAAAAACCTCTAATGTAGAAGATCTAAAAATCCTATTTAAATCTGATGGTGCCCCGTGAATTCATGTGGGCAACGATCCAACCGATTCGGCCTTGAATGTATGGGCCGGGAGAATTGGCACTGTACTCCAGGGGATTGGGTAGTATGGCTGCAATGGCCGCAGCCTGCGTTCTTGAAAGGTTTTGGGCATTGGTATTGTAGTAAAATCGGGCAGCTGATTCGGCTCCGTAGATGCCGTTTCCCATTTCAATACTGTTGAGGTAAACTTCCATGATTCGTTCTTTGTTCCATACAAATTCAATGAGAACTGTAAAATACACCTCAAATCCTTTGCGGACCCAGCTTCTGCCAGGCCATAGGAACACGTTCTTGGCCGTCTGCTGTGAAATGGTACTTGCACCTCGCAGGCGTCTGTTTCCGTGTTTGGAAGCATCTATGGACCGTTGGATGGCTTTCATATCGAAGCCTGAGTGGTTCATAAAATTCTGATCTTCACTGCACACCACTGCAAGGGGTAGATTTTTGGAAATATGATCAATGGATACCCAATCATGTTTAAGGCGAATTTGCTGACCTGTCAACAATTGTTCGCCGCACCGGATCAGCATGAGCGGCGTGACGGGCACAGGGATGAACCGGAAGAAAACCACGAAGAACAATGATAACCCAACGAACCATGCAGCAGTTTTCCATATCAGTCGAAAGATTCGTTTACCAAGGGAGCCTTCCATTGTATTCAGAATATAAAATTGTCGACTGTAAAAGTACTAAAAATGAATTAGAATCTATTATGAATAGCATCCTTGGAAACGAACATCAGAATAAATAACTTTGGAATTGAATCTGATAACAAACCATCAACTAATTTGTTGTATAAAAGAAAAGCTTTCCACGAATTAAACTAATTAACACGAATTAAAGATCAATATTAAACTGCGCGATCAATGCAAAAGTCTTGGGTCATGGTTCTATTTTTTCTTTTTTAATTCGTGGAAATTAGTTAAATTCGTGGAAACCCTTTTCTTCTTTTTTCAGCCTTACTCTTCTCCTTAACGGTTTAATATATCCTAATTATTGAAATGATAAATTACAAATTAATAGCTTGAATACCAACGATGTATTCGCCTTACCCGGAATAATGAAATATAGCAAAAATAAAGAGGATTTCAACCTAATGTCGAAATCCTCTTTATATATTTTCAAGTATAGTCAAAACATTTCAATCTATAATAAATCCTGACTTTAGTCTTCTTACTTTTTTCTTTCTATTTGACAAACGAAATGGCTTTTTGAACGGCAGCTGAAAGTCCAGCAAGGTCTTTACCTCCTGCAGTAGCATAAAAAGCCTGTCCTCCACCCCCACCCTGCATTTCTTTGGATGCTTCGCGAACAATGCTTCCAGCATTTAAGCCTTTCTCAGCAACTAAATGATCAGCAATCATTATGGTGATGGAAGGTTTTCCGCCAATGGAAGAACCAAGGGCAAGGAACAGATTTTCAACTTCGCCTTTCAACTGAAAAGCCAAATCCTTTATTGCCTGAGCCGAGTCAAGTTGAATGACTTCAGCAATTACATTCACGCCATTGATATTCTGAATTTTATTTTTCAGTTCATGTTTAATTCCTAAAGCAGCCTGACGTTCAAATTCTTCAATTTGTTTTTGAAGCCTACTATTCTGTGATAGAGCATCTTCCACCGACTTCTTCAGGTTCTGTGAATTACCCAGAAGTACTTTCACTTCAGATAATTCATCAAGATTTTTTTTCACAAATTCCTCTGCACGATCAGCAGTTATGGCTTCCATACGCCGCACGCCGGCAGAGATAGCACTTTCAGAAGTAATGATCATCAAACCAATATGACCAGTAGCAGGAACATGTGTACCACCGCACAATTCAACTGATTCACCAAATTTGATGACCCGTACAAAGTCTCCGTATTTTTCACCAAAAAGAGCAATGGCGCCCAATTCTTTGGCCTCATCAAAAGGCACATCACGGTTTTCTTCCAATACAAGGTTTTGACGAATGAGTTCATTGACCCGTGTTTGAATTCTGTCAAGTTCTTCCTTAGATACTTTCTGAAAATGCGAAAAGTCAAATCGTAGATATTCACTGTTTACCAGCGAGCCTTTCTGTTCAACATGCTTTCCAAGTACCTCACGCAAAGCCTGATCGAGCAAATGCGTTGCAGAGTGATTGTTCATTGTCAGATTACGTTTCCGAACATCCACGACAGCCTTGAAGGTGACAGATGGATTGGCAGGAAGCTTCTGAGCAATATGTATGGTAAGGTTATTTTCTTTAATTGTATCAATAATTTGAGTTTTCTGACCTTCGGCTTCAAGATATCCACTATCGCCTACCTGGCCACCGGATTCGCCATAGAAGGGAGTCTTATCGAATACCAGGTGATAAAATTCCTTGTTCTTTTGAGTCACTTTGCGATAGCGTGAAATATGAACTTCAGCTTCGAGTTGATCGTAACCGACAAACTCTACCTGTTCTATTTTCTTAAGTTCAACCCAATCTTCCGTTTCCTGAGCAGCGGCATTGCGTGATCGGTTTTTCTGCTTTCCCATTTCAGCATTAAACCCTTCTTCATCAACAGAATAGCCTTTCTCACGAAGGATCAGGCTCGTCAGATCGAACGGAAATCCAAATGTATCATAAAGTGTGAAGGCTGCTTCGCCTCCAATTTCAGTCACCCCACTCCGCTTGGCTTTTGCCATGATGTCGTCCAACAAGCGGATACCCGTTTCAAGTGTACGTAGAAATGCTTCTTCTTCTTCCCTAATCACATTTTCAATAAGGCCCTGTTGAGAACCCAACTCGGGAAATGCGTCGCCCATCTGGTCTTTCAACACTTCAACAAGCTTATAGATAAAGGGTTCTTTGAAACCTAGAAATGTATAACCATAACGAACAGCGCGACGCAAAATACGACGGATAACATATCCAGCTTTGTTGTTAGAAGGCAGCTGACCATCAGCAATGGAGAATGAGATAGCGCGCAGGTGGTCGGCAATCACACGCATTGCAATGTCAGCCTGGAGGTTATCTCCGTATATTTTATTGCTTAATGCAGCAATTTTGGCAATGGTAGTCTGGAATACATCAGTGTCGTAATTCGATTTCTTGTTCTGCAACACCATGCACAAACGTTCGAACCCCATACCTGTATCAACATGTTTAGCAGGGAGTTCTTCGAGACTACCGTCTGCTTTACGGTTAAACTGAATAAAGACAAGGTTCCAGATTTCGATCACCAACGGGTTATCCTTATTTACCTGTTCGCTACCCGGATTCTTTGCACGTTCATCATCATCGCGTAAATCGACATGGATTTCAGAACAAGGACCACAAGGACCCGTATCACCCATCTCCCAGAAGTTATCCTTTTTATTTCCGTTGATGATCTGGTTAGCCGGCAAATATTTTCTCCACAAGTCAAAAGCTTCGTTGTCTCGCTCCAGCTTATCGTCTGCACTTCCCTCAAAAACAGAAGCATACATCCGGTCAGCAGGAATTTTTAGCACATCATGCAGTAATTCCCATGCCCAGTTGATGGCATCTTCCTTGAAATAATCGCCAAACGACCAGTTGCCCAACATTTCGAACATGGTATGGTGATAGGTGTCATGACCTACTTCTTCCAAATCGTTGTGCTTGCCCGAAACCCTAAGGCATTTCTGGGTGTCGGCAACGCGTAAACTATTGGCAGGCTGATTGCCCAGGAAAATATCCTTGAACTGATTCATTCCTGCATTGGTAAACATCAACGTTGGATCGTTCTTCACAACCATCGGAGCCGAGCTCACAATCTGATGTCCTTTACTGGCAAAAAAATCTAAAAATGCCTTTCTAATCTCTTTCGAATTCATATCTTTATATGTAATTTATAACAATGCAGCATGCTGTATTGCTTATTCCGATCCCCTAAAATTTGTTAAATATTCCAGTCAATCTGAAGGATGCTATTTATTAACGTTGAAAACAGTAGCTTTACAGTCTTTATAAACGGGAATTTAGGAAACCTTGCAAAGTTAGATTAATTACTTAAATTTGTTTCCAATAGAAGAATAAATTCCATAAATCCTGTTTTATGGCGAAAGTCAAGTACAGATTTAATGCTCATACACTTAGCTACGATAAAATCGTAATAAGCTTCAAAACGAAGATAAAGCGATTCGTAGCTGTATCATCAACAACGCTTATAACTTCTGTATTGATTGCAGTAGGCATTTTGCAATTCTATGAATCGCCCAGAATGCGTGCCCTGCATAAGGAAAATGAACGATTGTTAACCCAATATCAATTGTTCTATAAGGATTTGAATAAAGTGGAAAAGGTTTTGGGTGAAATTGAACAGCGCGACAACAATTTATACCGGGTAATCTTTGAAAGTGATCCCATCCCGTCGAGCATTCGCAAAGCTGGCTTTGGCGGTACAAACCGTTATCTCAAGCTCGAATCGTTCGACAATTCAGCCTTGATATTAAAGACTGCTGAAAAGCTGGATGTCATTTCGAAGCAGGCATACATCCAGGTCAAATCGTATGATGAGGTGATGAATATGGCGCTGAACAAGGAAAAGCTGATTTCGTGCATGCCTGCCATTATGCCAATTTCGAACAAATCGTTAAAAAGTACGGCATCAGGATGGGGCTTCAGGTTTCACCCAATCTATAAAATCAATCAATTTCACTATGGAATGGATTTCACTGCCAACATTGGAACCAAGATTTGTGCAACGGGTGATGGTGTTGTCAAAGAAGTGCAGTCAATAGGCGGTGGATACGGAAAGTGGATTATGATTGATCACGGCTTTGGCTACCAAACTTTGTATGGTCACATGAGCGGATTCAATGTAAAGGTTGGCGATCATGTCAAACGCGGAAATGTTATAGGGTTTGTAGGCAATACAGGATCGTCAACAGGTCCACATGTACATTACGAAGTACATAAAAACGGGACTCCTGTGAATCCACAATACTATTATTTCAAAGATTTAAATGCTCAGGAATATGAAAAGATGGTAACTATATCATCGAATATTGGTCAATCATTTGATTAAAATTTACACCGTGCCATACAAAAAACCGAAAATAGAGAAAGTCTTTTATAGCATCGGCGAAGTAGCTGATCTTTTTGGAGTTAACACTTCCAACATACGGTTCTGGGAAAATGAGTTCGATATTCTGAAGCCTCATAAAAACCTGAAAGGCAACCGGATGTTTACCAATGATGACATCGAAAACCTGAAAATCATTTACCACCTTTTAAAAGAAAAAGGTATGACTATCAGGGGAGCGCAGAAAAAATTAAAAGAGAATAAGGAGGACACTCTTCAAAATTATGAAGTGGTTAGCCGCCTTCAGGGAATAAGGCAAATGCTGATGGATATAAAGGAAGAGCTTTAGAAAGTTTACAGTATTCAGTTTACAGTATTCAGTTTACAGTATTCAGTTTACAGTATTCAGTTTACAGTTGCTTGCCGAACTGACTGCAACTCCATCCTGAATAATGGGGATGAACTTGAAACTTGGATTCAAATATAATATTTAAAAATGCAGATAAGAGAAATTACTCAATTTATTGAATCCATTGCGCCACTGGCATTTCAGGAAGGCTATGACAATTCGGGACTGATTATTGGCCGGCAGGACGATGAGATCTCAGGTGTTCTGATTACCCTTGATATTACTGAAGATATTATAGATGAAGCCATCAGCAAGAAACTGAACCTGATACTATCACATCATCCAATACTATTCAGCGGATTAAAAAAGTTCAACGATTCCAACTATATTGAACGTTGCGTGGCTAAAGCAATTAAGAATGATATTGCCATTTATGCAGCTCATACCAATTTGGACAGTGTATTTGGGGGTGTGAACAGTAAGATATGCGAAAAACTTAACATGCAGAATTGCAAAATGTTGGTTCATAAGCAAAACTTCCTAAAAAAGCTGGTAACCTTTGTTCCTATTGCTGATGCTGAGAAAGTTAGAACTGCCTTGTTTGAAGCAGGCGCTGGGAATATTGGCAATTACGATTCATGTAGTTTCAATCAAACCGGGACAGGCAGCTTTAAGGGAAACGAGTCGACCCATCCTTATGCAGGAGAGAAAAATAAGCTTCATTTTGAGGAAGAGACCCGCATTGAAACCATTTTCCCCAAACAAATTCAGAATAGAATTGTTGAGGCTCTATTGAAATCACATCCGTACGAGGAGGTTGCTTACGATATTTATCCACTCGACAATGAGTTTCCATTGGGTGGTACAGGAATGATTGGAGAACTTGCAGAACCAATGGAAGAGTTGCATTTTCTGGAAAAGCTTAAAGAGATATTTAATTGTAAGGTGGTTAAATACACACGGTTACTGGGCAAACCCATCAAAAAAATAGCCGTTTGCGGAGGCTCAGGAAGTAGTTTCCTCAGCAAGGCCATTGCTCAAAATGCAGATATATATATATCTGGAGATTTTAAATATCACCAGTTTTTTGATGCCGAAAATCGAATTATTATTGCCGATATAGGCCATTATGAAAGTGAACAATTCACTAAAGAAGTTTTTTATGAATTACTTACAAAAAAATTTCCTAAATTTGCAGTCCAATTATCAGGAATAAGCACCAACCCGGTAAATTATCTGATTTAAAAATAGTTAAACAATTATAAGTATGAACACTCAGTACGTTAGAGACGAAAATAAAAGTGTGCCAATCAGTTCAAAGCTTAGAGCACTTTTCGAACTGCAAAATGTAGTTTCCGAAATCGACAAATTCAAAACCCTTCGTGGTGAGTTACCCCTTGAAGTTCAAGATCTTGAAGACGAAATCACTGGTTTAAAAACCCGTGTAGCCAATAACGAGGACGACACGAAAGAGTTGGAAACAGCCATTCACAATAAGAAAAGTGCAATAAAAGAATCAGAAACCCTGATCGCAAAATATACTGACCAGCAAAACAATGTTCGCAATAACCGCGAATTCGATTCATTGAGCAAAGAAATGGAATTTCAGAAGCTTGAAATGGAATTGTCGGAAAAACGCATTCGTGAATTCACCATCGAGCTGAACAGCAAAAAGGAAGCAATTGCCAGCTCAGCTGCATTGCTGAAAGAACGACTGGAAGATTTGGACCGCAAGCAACGTGAGCTGGAAGAAATCACTGCCGAAACTCAAATTGAGGAAGAAAGATTAAAAGCCAAATCTGAAAAGATTGAAAGCAATATTGAAGCTCGTTTGCTCACTGCATTCAAACGCATTCGCAAAAATGCACGCAACGGTCTTGCTGTTGTTACTGTTCAGCGTGATGCTTGCGGTGGTTGCTTCAACAAAATACCACCTCAACGTCAGATGGATATCGCTTCACGCAAAAAAGTAATCGTTTGTGAATACTGCGGACGCATTCTTGTTGATAAGGATATTCTTGATCAAATTGAAACTGTTGAATAACAATTTATATAGACATATAAAAAAAGTCGGCTTCTTGTCGGCTTTTTTTATGTATTTTTGACACTCAGTCAAGTCACTAACATGAACTCAAAGTACTCGTGGATAAATCAGTTCTTTTACGCATCAGTCTTCCTGTTTGCAATGTCATTGCCATTTTCGGAATTCATGATCAGTTTAAGTTCCATACTTCTACTCATAAGTTGGCTCCTGACAGGAGGATTTCCTCAAAAATGGAAACAACTTAAAAATCAACCTGCCGCACTGCTCATCATTTCAATTTTCTTTGTGTATGTCGTAGGGGTGTTTTTCACTCACGATCAGAAACTTGCCTTCTATGAACTACAAAAGACGGCCTTCATTCTGGTTGTACCACTTTGCATTTCTACCGGTCCTACTATTAGTTACAGCCTGTTCAGGAAGGTAATAATTTCATTTATTGCATGCCTTAATATTGCGACCCTTATAGCACTTGTAAGGCTTATTTTCAGAGACCAGTTCGGCATTCACGATATATGGGAAATCTTGTTTGTTTCGCACATCGGCTTCACATTTCAGTTACTGCTTGCGATTTCAATGTTAATTTATGAACTTTACAACAATCGCACACTACGAAAAAACCTTCGAAACATTCTGATTGCCGATATTATCTACTTGATAGTTTTCTTGTTTATTTTGAAGTCACTTACCGGGCTGGTAACTTTTGCCATTCTACTGATCATCCATCTCTTTTTCATAATCGGTAAAATCAGAAAACGAAAGTTGAAGTTCTTGGCGTTGGTCATGCTTCCGCTTATGATTCTTGGTGGATTTGCTTACGTTGGGTGGTGTGTTCACCGTTTTTACGACATCGAGCAAGTAGACCTAAGCCGATTGCCGCAAAAGACCCAAAGCGGGCATCTATACCAACACGATATTGCAAACAAGGTACTTGAAAATGGTCATTATATGGGCCTATATGTCTGTGAAGAAGAGTTGCAGAAAAGCTGGGAGCAACGATCTTCCATGGGCTATCAGCAAGCAGATCAGAGTGGTTATCCAATTTCTTCTACTTTGATTCGTTACCTGACTTCAAAAGGTCTGACAAAAGACTCGGCCGGAATGTCAAAACTCCTTCCTGAAGATATTGGATACGTCGAAAAAGGAGTGGCCAATTATATTTACACCCAGCGGTTCTTTTCGCTCTATCCACGTATCTATCAGACTATATGGGAATTGGATGTGTACTATAAAACTGGTGATCCAAATATGAAATCACTGGCCAAACGCATAGAATTTGAGAAAGCAGCTTATACGATTATTGGCGAACATCCTTTTTTTGGTGTTGGAACCGGAAACTTTAAACAGGCTTTTACTGTGGCTTATCAAAAGAATCACTCTCAGCTAGAACCCGGACAATATGGAAGTTCTCACAATCAATATCTGAACTACCTTGTAAAATTCGGTGTGCTGGGATTCCTTTATATTATATTTGCCTGGTTAGCGCCATTGTACCTGACCCACAAGCAACATTTCTACCCTGCGGTAATGCTGTTATTGATTTTGGGTATTTCCAACTTCTCAGATTCAAACCTTGAAGCTCACATGGGAATCAGTTTCTTTATCTTTTTCTACAGCTTCTTTCTGTTCAGCGAAACAAAACAACCAACATTAGAGAAATGATCAGCCTAATTATTTCAGCCTACAATAAACCTAAATATCTTTTCCATTGTCTGAAAAGTATTACTGAACTAAAGGATTTGCCTGATGAAATTATTGTGGCTGATGATGGCTCAGGGATAGAGACCTCCTTAGTAATTGAACAATTCAAAGTTCAATTGCCTGTTCCGCTGATTCATGTATGGCAGGAAGACGAAGGCTTTCGTCTGGCACGTAGCCGTAATAATGGATTGTTAAGAAGCACCGGCGACTATATTATATTTATTGACGAAGACCTTGTTCTTCATCCAATGTTCATTTCTGATCACCGCAGGTATGCTGAAAAAGGATATTTCTATTGTGGTACAAGGGTCAGACTGGGCCCAACGATTACGGCTGCAATTATGAAAACTCACCGCAATAGTATATCATTTTGGGAATCTGATATCCATTCAAGGTTAAGTGCCATCAGAATTCCATTTCTGCATAACCTCATTACAGGTCCCGGTTATACCTATAAACGGCTCAGGGGATGCCATTTAGCATTCTGGAAAGCTGACCTGATCAAGATCAATGGTTTTGATGAACGATATACTGATTGGGGGCGTGAAGATTCGGATATCGTCATGCGGATGATGCACTTAGGAGTAAAACGGATCAACCTAAAATGGGCCGCTATATGTTATCATTTATATCATCGGATAGAAAAATCAGACTCCCCAAACGATCATTTATTGTTTGAAGTGATCCGAAATAAAACCATTGTAGCAGGGATCGGAATTGGGCAGCATTAGTAATTGTTTCAATCCAATATCTGTATCAAGAATTGATGGTTTCATAATTCAATGCTTCGATCAAAAAGTTTCGCTCTTGCCTTTTATATTTGATCAAAAAAGTCAGAATAATCCTCGCTACCCATATTCCATCAGCTGATTGCATTTTCAGTTGACTACAATTTGTAGCTAACTGACTACTCTCCTTTATAAGCCCGGATTTCAGTACGCTCTAGTATTTGTACTAAAGTTAAAAATGAATATTTTCGGATAAGTAAACACCATTATTTTTTCAATTTCTCTATTAATTCCTGTGTATTTATAAAATGCTTAAATCCTTTTTTCAATAAACCTTTGACTAGAATCTTGTCACCAGTCCATAATTTGCAATTCAGGTGTATGGATAAAGCGACAAACAACACATCATCGAAATCAACATCAGCGGTCAAATTATCTGCAATTAAAAGAGATTCTTTGGGTATAAGCTCTTCTGAAATAAAATGAATTTTACTATAAAGCAATTCAATGAGCTCATACATCTCACTATCAGAGAGCTTTGTTATCTTCTTTATCTTCCGAAAATGATTTTGAATCTCAATCTGAAGAAAACGAGGGCTATAAAATTTTACTGACTTATCAGAATGAAGCAATATTTGACCAATCCAACTTTGGGAATTTAAAATTGCGCTAAAAACGACATTGGTATCAACAACAATCTTCATTTGAGAAGTCTTTCCCGATTGGCTTTATACCAATTCTTATTTATATCTGATGATAGTTTATCAACAACAGCTTGTGAGGTAGAATATTTGGAAGTGATTTCTTTATATCTAAAGAAGTTTGCCAATTCTTGAAGTTCATCAGTATCAACAGATGGTAAAAGCCTAATAATAACTTCATTATTTGTTCTTTCTATTATCATAGCAATCAAGTTTTTACAAATTTAGTTCATTTTAATGTGAAAGACAAAATCTTTACCTCAATTGTCAAAATATAGATTACCTGGAGTGCTCTATTTCTAAAGATGAAATTTATGGAGCTACCAAAATGCCATAATGCCACAACGCCAATTGCGCAAAATGTACAAAATGCACAAACTGTGCAATTGGCATTGTGGCAATGTGGCATTTTGCACTTTCATTGTTTTATAAATCTACTAACATTTGAACCTATCCGGACAAAATAAATGCCCTTCTGATAATTGGAGATGTTGAGTTCTTTATAATTGTTTTGTATGTACAACCTCTCCTTTACAATTCCAAGACAATCATAAATAACTGCATTTTCATCACTGGAAGAAGAACTTTTTATAAATAATACATTATCAACTGGGTTAGGATAAATTCTGAATTTGTTGCTCGTAGGATTTGGCTCAATCCCTGTTATCGTTGAACAATCATTCGCTTGTGGGTCTAAATAAATTAGGGTAGAATTTAAAGTGGTGCAGCGAAGTTCGTCCTGCACTCCAGAACAATAATAAAGAAAAGGATTCAGATTGGAGCCAATACCTTCAATCCAGTAGGAAGGATAACCGGATAAGCTTTCAGCATCTACCTGAATTCGCTTCCTTTTAATGCCCTCGATAGTGATCGTATCCACCTTTAATGCCGTATACTTATCCAACCCAATACCACACATATAGCAATAACTTGATTCACCAACCTTTAAGCCAAAATTATAAATCATGTATTCCATGCCATCTATAAATTTAAAATACACTTTTTCCCCTAATGTACGTGTATAACCAATCCTGTAGCTCTTGGGAACATTATTGGAAGAATCTGATCTTGTTACAATTGAATAATTCAAATCATTGATTAAGGTATCCTTTTCATAGGTATAATCAATAAAGTACTTAGGGCTGTATATATAAACAATGTATTCCAGTACTCGCCACTTTGGATGGTCACCAAGTGTAGGAAAACTGTTTTGAGCTGAACAAATATTTTGAAGTGCTATTCCAAAAAGAATAATGACCAATATAAATATTTTCATCATGCTAGTTTTACTATTTTGTTAAAATCATCCTTTTGTATATACTTCCCTGCCGTCAATAAACAGATTTGGGGAGATTAGTGAGATTTTTAAAACATCATGTTCAGGTTTAGAATAAGTTCCTATTGCAACAAATTCACATGGCTTGTATAATTATAGTTATCCCAGAATCCAACCTGTACAGGCACCTTATTTATTAGTAGTGAAGAATCTTTATTTAATGTCTCTTCAGGCTGTAACGATTCAAATGGCTTGTTAACTATCTTATTAATAAACAATTCCCGAAATTGATAATACGATTCTGCATTAGTTGATACACTATCGGCGGAAGTAGGATTTTTAAATTCAAAATAATTCATCAATGACAAATAATTTAGATAATACTTATCATTAAAGTTTTTGTATTCGAGTTTTAAATCGAAAAACTTCCCTTTATAGGAAGGAAGACTACAATCAACTGAATAGTTGAATTTTAATATTGCATAAGTTTTGGATTGAATATAGATTTGACCTTTGACCCAATATTCACTTGTAGAAAGAAAGTTTTGCTTATGTGTCTCGAAATTTATACAATATATTGTATAAGAATCGACCGGGGTGATCGATTCATAAGTGAACTTATGGTTATACGCAAATTGCGAGTCGAAAATATCTACAAACGAAAATGTTTTAATAGCATGATTACGGATTGGATCGTGCATACGAAGGATGGACAATTCATTTTTCCCTTTAATATTGGCATTAGGAATGTATTTATTTTTACCATCATAGCCCATATTTAAGGAAGAATCGATTTCTATTTCAGGATTAAACCTTAACTGCTCAAGCATAATTTTAGTCCTTTCATAATCATTTCTGTTGAAGCCTTTATCCTCTATGATGATGGCTGCTTCTGTCAGGTTTTTATAATTATTTTTACTTATTGGGCTTATATAATCCCGGTAATAACCATACAATAAAGTTTTCTCATTGGGATAATTTTTACGAATATTTCTAATCGCTCTATTCACTATTACAATTGCCGGGGTACCCTTAATGGCCTTTATTTCTACTTCCGGCAATTGTTGTACCACAGGGTCTAGCTTATAAATAGTTAAAACTTCAGATTCTATTTCCGAAACATTTAGTTGTATTTTTTTATAACCTATACTGGTGATTTGTACCTTGTCGTTTTCGAAACCTTGGGGTATATGGTATTTGAACTCTCCGAATTCGTTGGTAATAACCCCCGTACCTGATTTGCGAATTTCGACAGTAACAAAAGGTAAGGGTTGATTGGTTACATTATCAAAAATACGACCACTAAAAATAATGTTATTTTGAGCGCCTGCCTCCAAATTAAATACGAACAGTATACAGAAAAATATACATAAGGAAATGAGGGAACTAAAATATTTCTTGGTACTCATAATTGATTGTATTTGCATTTATTTATTACTTTGATACAACTTTGTATTTGCACAAACCGCGACACAATTTTCCGTCTCTGGTCATTCCTTCCACCACTACCTGTACTTCACCGGTCTGGTTGCTGTTGTAAAAGTCAATTTTTGAGATACCCGTGGAGTTAGTCCTTATGTTATGGTTCCAATATAAGGTATTTCTGAAATCATCTTTAATTTCTAAAGGCAGTTTTGATTCATAATCAGGAGAATAAAACTTTCGGACAACAGAGTAACCAATAATCTTGGTATTTTTCTCACCCTTTGAATTTGGCATTTCAGCAAAAGCTCCATATTTGGTAAAAAAACATACAGCACCTACATCAGATATAAGTTTTACTTTAAAGTCACCATCTACCTCTATATGTGAATATACATTACCATTTTTAAGTATTTCAACTCTCTTAAATGCACCTGCAGGTATTGAATTTATAAATTCTACATCCACAACACGTCCATCAACTACATAAATTGGTTCATATTTTTGATAATCAACCCTTACAGTAGGCGGGGGTTTAGGGAAATCGGGTACACCGTTTTTTAAATTATTCAATTCGGAATGAGCCACAATAAGATCTGTTTCCTCCCGAACATCTACAATTACATTGGGAAACTTATTCTCTAGCTTATGAAAAACATTGCCCAACTCATCGTCATCCGTATTTAGGTCGAGCACATAATCTGCTTTTTCATATAAACGCATTGGCCTTTTACCAAACTTATATTTTGATTTAACAACCTTTACCTCATTGAGCATGATGGTATCACTCAATTTCCATTTCCTATTTATTTTTGAAATGCTTTCCTTATCAAAAGATGCTGTAACATTCACTTTACGATCGTCCAGGTATTGATAATTTAGAGGACGGGATTTCACTTCTGGCGATACATTCGATCGCTTGTCTAATTCAATCCAAGGTGCTTTTTTGCCTTTAGATGTCCTGGCCTCAAGAAATACAGAAACCGTATCCCTAAAATAAAAATCCTTAAACCCAAAATACCCTGTACTATCGGTAACAACCTTATAAGTCTTAAGGGTATCGTTCATAAACATCAGATTGACTGTACCATTCGGCACTGGCCTTCCAGTCTGTGATGATGTTTTAATCGTACCCTTAATTTTAATTCCGCTTTCTGCCTTATATGCAATTTTGGGAATCTTATCTTCCTGGATCTGCTTCCATTCAAAATGACGATAACCATTGGTTAACATCAGGTTATCAAGAGCTTGTAATGTTGAAAGACTGTCATCCTTAAAATAATACGCCGGTTCTTCTATCCATCCTTTCAACTCAGAACTGAGCAGAAACTGAGAAAGGATATTGTTGGGGTAGTCTTCCGTTTTAAGTTGATTATCAGAATGGTATACCGACATGGAGAGATTGGCCAAACATGGATCTCCTTCGTTGTTGAATGTTTCCACATAGCACTGAGCTTTTTCTCCGATTCGGTAAACTGATTTATCAGGTTCTATATTCACATTGATAATATCGTGACTATCGACAAATACAAGCCGTTCACACCTGGGGATCAACTCATTATCGAATAGGGTAAATTGAACAATGCCGGTTGGATATTCTTTTAATTCAAGGTCCAAATCAAAATTACCCTTGTCCGTTTTAATTTCTTTATTGAACAATACAGTTCCTTTTGTACTGGCCACCAATACATAATTATGATTCTTATTTATACCATTGGTCTGTTCTTGCTCTGCCACCTGAATATGTAGCTGTCCATTTTGATTGGGTTCAATTGACAGAGCTACACCATTCGTCTGTGGATCAGGAAGATCAACATTCATTTCAACTCCACCGGAGATGATCAACTCGGCCATGTATTTACGTCCTTCCAAAGGCTGAATCAAAAAGTGGCCCATCCCTTTAAAATTACTTTTAACAATTGCAATTTCTTTCCCCTGATCGTCCACAATCCGACCTTCCACCTCAAGTCCTTTTCCATTTTCATCAGTCACCTTAAAGGCCATCTTAGTTTTCAGATTGGTCACAAAAGTCCCGCCTTCAGGAAAAAACCGACAATCAATATTTTTCTCTTTAAGCTGCCTAGAATCTTCAGCAATCTTCTTTCCCTTTACGTTCCATATCACCAGATTTTTACGGAAAAATAAACCATCATCAAAGTTCCGCATCCAGTTGGTATAAGCCCTAACCTGGTATACGCCCGTTGTAATGGTATCTGAAAGGTGAAAGTCGCCGTACGCCATTCCACTTTGTGACCACAATATTTTCTTCTGAATTACTGTTCCTGATGAGTTTAAAAGTTCCACGTAAAGATTACTGTGAGGATTTGGGGAGTCCTTCAGGTAAGCCTTTAACCAGATATCATCGCTGGCCCAATAAGATGACCTGTCAAGTTGCAGATACACCTTCTCCTGAGGAAATTGAAGATTATAAACATTGGCTTTGGCAATCAGCTGAGCCGTCTTGTTATCTGAAATTGGAGTATTCGATAAAGTCAGAATAAATATCAGTGCAGCGAACAAGGCAAGTAAACCGGCAAACTTTAAAGAGGATTTCATAGGTGAGAGGTAGTTAGTGGATATTTCTAATTCATCTTATGCAATCTTAGGTTTTTATTTACTCCAAAGTTACAAAATTAAATTATCAACATCCTAATTATTTTAAAGTAATTTTATATTATTTTTTTGCTCTACAGATAGCTAAACCAATCGGCAATCATCATTGTATCATTTTGTTACAATTATAAAAGTTCAACATTTTTCTTCGTAAATAAATTCAACAAAATCCTGTACATAGAAATTATGAACATTGCCTCCTTTTTAGAAAATTCAAATTTAAAAAAAAGAATATGTAAATTCAATTCATAATTTCAAAATTCTCTTATCGCTCCTCCTTTCCTTTTTATTCATAATAGTTTTTCAAGACTTTAAAATAAGAGTTGCACCAACATAGGATCTGCTATAGTCCTTATTTTTATATAGTTAGATGATTTTACAGGAATATCCATTTCAACAAGTGCAGAAAAAAAAACAGAAAGTATCCAAAATGTCTGCATCCTATAAGGGGTTTGAACTTGGTTACTAAGTCCCCCTAAGGATATGGAATCGTACATCAAAATAAATAACCAAGGGATGTATCAATGCAATTATGCCATTGAAAACTCCCTATCATCTGTAACCCATCTGATACTCATCTGTAACCTTTCTGTAACCTTAGGTTACAGAAAGGTATCAGATGAGTATCAGAAAGGTATCAGAAGATAGCACCCAAACCCAACCCAGTCCATAGTAACAGGGGGAGAAGTACAGAGGTCGATTGCTTATTTTGAAAAGTAGATAGGGAGGTACAAAAATATACGCATAAAGTTAGGACTGCTAAATAGCACTTTTATATTGATCCCGATAGCTATCGGTACTCGGGATGCCCTACTGTCAAATTGATCCCAAGTGCTCGGGATGAGTTTTTCAGCAGACCTAAATAATAGGAAGATTTGGGTTTTTGAATCAAGAGAAGATATTCTGAGTACACTTCGAAAAGTCATTAAAATAAAATTGCCACTAAGACACTAAGTCCCAAAGTTTCACAAAGCTCATATCATAAGATATATACGCTTAGTGAATCTTAATGCCGTAGTGGCTTAGTGGCAAGAATACTTTTAGGAGTGAGTCAAGTATTCTATTTAGTTTCAAACAACACATAAGCAGTTAGATGGAGTGTTGTATGCTTTATTAAAGTCGGTCAAAGTTCTTCGTCTGGCTCCGGTAAAGTATTTATCTTTTTAGCGTTCAATGGTGTAACAATGCTTTTACCAATATTGGCTTCGATCTCTTTACGTGTATTGCCAACAATAGACCCTCCACGAACAGCTATGAGTCTGTTTTCGGCCAGTGTTTTTGGTTTGTGTTCTTTTGATATTTCGGTAGTTGTGGCCTCAGCCAATGTATTGAGAGCTAGTTCGAGGTTGGTCATATTATCACGAAGGCTCTCTTTCTTTAATCCTTTGTATTGCTTGTATTCTTTTGTGGTTAACCCCGACCAGCCATGAGTAATAATATCGGTTAAATTGGCGTATTCCTGACCTTTTTTAACGCCTCTTTGTTCCCATTCATCAGTAAGTTCTTTCCGAACCTCAATGCTTTTAAGACGTTGATTGATCCAATTGGTTGAATATCCTTTTCGGTGATAAAATTCCAACATCCTGTCAATACCTTTCTCCGGGTCGTCCATCTCATCCAATCGTTCACGGGCTACCTCTGCAAGCCACATTTTAAATGGCTCTGCCTTAGGTGAAGGGATGGATTGAATCAATCGAAAAATCTGTTCTACATCGGCTACGTCTGTTTTGTAAAACTTTCCATCAGCTGATTGCATTTTCAGTTGGTTACAATTTGTAACCAACTGATTTCCCTCTTTCTTTAATCTATTTTTTAGTACTTTCCAATAGTTATTCGGGTTAAGGCTATCAGATAAGATACCAACCACATCAACAATCGATAAATACCATTTCTCTTGTTCCTTATCCCAAACGGTACGAACCTTTTTATCTTCAAATAACTTTAGCGTATTTTTACCGTCCATATTGCTATTCCTTTAAATCAACTTCATCGGGAATATGTATCTCTATTGTTCTCATCGCTAAAGTTTTCATTGTATCAGCGAAGATACGAAAACTATTAGTCATTTAAAAAGTTTTCGATTATTCATTGCTGATAATACGAATACGTTTATGAAAATATGCTTTGCGCAAATTAATTGAATTGGCCTTCGAAATTACTTTGTCACCTTATATTTTGCCACTCCACGACACAATTTGCCATCCGACGTTACCCCTTCTACAATAACCTCTACATCGCCTACCTGGTCGCTGTTATAAAAGGAAACAGCAGCAGTTCCCAATGAGTCGGTTCGTACGATGGGATTCCAATATAACGTACTTCTGAAGTCATTTTTCTTATCTGTTGGAAGCTGTGCGGCGTAGTTGGGAGAATAAAATTTGCGCATCACTGAGTAACCAATAATCTGGGCGCTTTTCATTCCCAAAGCATCAGGATTGATCATGGTTTGCTGTTTACCTCGTTTCAGATAGAAGAAAATTGCTCCATTGATCCCTTTCGTACCTAACATAGGGGCAAACTTTACTACTTCAATTTTATCAAAACTATTAACGGGTATCGAGACAATAAAATCAGGATCAATAGGAACTCCATCAAGTATCAGCACTGCACTTTTACTGTTTCCCCTGATGTAAAAATTTCGGCCTTCAAGCTGAACTCCAGGCATTCTGCCTTCGATCAGGTCAAAAATATTCCCGTAAACATTGTCTTGTTTGGCTACATCAAATACGAAATCGGCAGTGCCGTAGATCCTAACATTTCCATCATCTTTTATCGCTTTGGTGCCGCTAATAAATATATCACCTAACAAAATGGTGTCGCTGGTATGCCATTTTTTGTTGATCAGATCACTGTTGGTCTCATTTAAATAGGTGGTAGTATTGACAGGTTTCGAGTTGATATATTGATAGGTAGAGGGCAAATAACCAGCCTTGGGTGAAATGGAGGAGCGATCGTCCAATTCAATTTCAGTATTTCGTTTGCCTTTTGGGTTAACTGCTTGCAATGAATACTCAGTGGTATCATTGAAGTATAGGTTGGAAAATAAAAACTCTCCCAATGAATCTGTTGTTTGTTCAGTTATACTCAGCATACTTTTTACAGACACCATGGTTACCTTGCAATCGGGAAATGGCTTTCTCAATAAAATGGTTTTAACAGTACCCCTTATCTGTATGCATTCTTCTGCAGGATAGGTAATTGCAGGAAAACGATCAGCCTTGATGGCGTCCCATTCAAAATGACGATATCCATGGGTAAGCATCAGATTATCAAGCGATGCAACAGTAGAAAGACTATCATCTTTAAAATAATACCCAGGCTCTTCAATCAATCCTTTCAACTCAGAGCCAAGGAGAAAGTGGGTAAGAATGTTGTTGGGATAATCCTCACTCTTTAATTGGCTTTCGGGATTGTAAACCGACATGGAAAGATTGGTCATAAACGGATTTCCTTGCCTGTCAAAAGCCTCTACATCAAGCTCTACCCTTTCATGTGTAAGGTAGATGGGTTTAGTGGGAAAGATTTCAACATTAATGAAATCGTGGTGATTGATAAATACCATGCGTTCGCAAACGGGAATGGTATTGTTATCGAACAAAGTAAATTGAATAATGCCCGTTGGAAGTTCCTGCTGATTAATGTTTAGGTTAAAAGTATCCTTCACCATCGCGATTTCCTTACGATAGAACACTACGCCTTTTACCTGGCCAATCAATGTATAATCAGCCGTTAAATTGTCAGTTGCAGCAATGGTTTTTTTAGCAATCTGAATATGTAATTGATTGGTATTATTTGTGTTGACAGCAAGGATTACCCCATTAGGTTCAGGAACGGGGAGATCCACATTCATTTCAATCGCTCCGGCAATTTTAACCTCAGCCTTGTATTTTCTACCTTCCTGGGGTTGAATCATAAAGTTGCCGATCCCTTTGAAATTACTCTTGAACGTAACGATCTCCTTACCCTGATCATCCAAAATCCTGCCCTCAACATTCAACCCTTTTCCATTTCGATCGGTAGCTTTAAAGGCCAATTTATTTACAAGACTGGCCACAAAAGTACCGCCTTCAGGGAAGAATTGGAAATCTATTTGTCTTTCTTTAAGCTGGCTAGATTCATCAGCAACCTGTTTATCCCTTAGATTCATGATCACCACATCTTTGCGGAAAAACCAATTCTCATCGAAATTTCGCATCCAATTGGTATAAGCACGTATTTGGTAAACGCCAGTGCGAATGGTATCTGTAAGGTGAAAATCTCCATACGCCAATCCGTTCTGAGCCCAGTACATTTTCTTCTGAACCACTTTTCCTTTAGAGCTTAAAAGTTCAACATAGAGGTTACATTCAGGAAGTGGAGAGTCCTTCAAATAGGCTTTAAACCAAATATCGTCGCTTGCCCAATAAGAGGATCTGTCAAGGTGAAGATATACCTTCTCCTGCGGAAACTGCATATTATATAGATTGGCTTTGCCGATCAGTTGTGGTATTTTGGAATCAGTAATGGGGGTATTCGATAAAGTCAGAATTAAGATCAGTAGAGCAGATAGTGCAAGCAAAGGGGCAAACTTTAAAGAGGATTTCATAGGTTGGAGTATGTTAGAAAGGTTTTAAATCATCATGATCAGGCTTATGTTTTTACTTCCTCCAAAGTTACGAATTAAATTATCAATAATGAAATTATATTCAAATTATTTATTTTTTGAATAGATAGTTGCACTAATCAACTTTCATCAATGCGTTATCTTAAATTTAAATACCACACTAGACTCATCACAAGATACATTCCTTGGTTAAAGCCATTATATCTATTCAATATTAATCAATTTTATTTTAATTATTATTTTTATTAAGGCTGTCAGATGAACTACTCACTCATATTGTGAAGTTTATTTTACTTTCCCCTTTTTGAGTCAAAACAGCATTTAATAAATCAATTGAATAATAACGTTTATTTTTTATAAATTCATCAAATATTGGTTTTAGGTTGCCAATCAATCCCTTATCTTTGGAGATGGAAAGTAACCCAATGGTTCCGATGCAATTAATGCCGAAGTTTTCAGCAAAACTTCTTGCCTTTTTATCATCAATCAATAAAAAATCAGCTTTTAACTCCTTATACAGTATTACTGATTGCGATTCTCCATAATCCATTACAAAAGTCAAATCATTGATTCCTTTAATCTGTTCAACTTTGTCAATGAAATAATGACAAATCCTTTGATGAAATGGTTTTGAATCATGACTTGATATTTCATCCCAGACAGCCTGAGAAATCTTTATGCTATCAAAGAAGGAATTTAATAAATTAAGTTCATCAACCAAGGCAAGTGAGAAAATCGGCCCTGAGTCAGCGATTACAAGTCCATTTTTCATTTCATTTTAACTTTTGAACATCTTTCATTACATCCTCAATGGTCAAATTTGAAATAGGAACTTCATTCTCTGACAACTCTGTCTCAAAGTCCAATCTCGATAATCCTGCTATCTGAGCAGCTTTCCCAATGGTTAATTTTTGTAACCTAAATAACCTGATTGCCAAAGCAAGTTTGATATCCTGCTTTAATTCATTTTCATTCTTGTTTAGTGTTAGCAAGATATCTGAAGGAAAATCAATTGATATTATTTGAGTATTCATCGTTCTCATTTTTAATAGATAACAAATATAAGAATTATTTTCAAATGCTCAATTTTAGTGTCTGCGAATTTAGGTAGTGGATAAACTCTTCAACAAAATTATGTCATCTTATTCCTCAGCCATTCCCTTCAACAAAAAAGTTCACTACAGCCGTAGCCATAATGAACTTTTCATATTGTGTTGATGAAATTAAAACTGCTACCAACTTCCGCCAGCACCGCCGCCGCCGAAGCTTCCGCCGCCGAAACCGCCAAAGCCACCGCCGCCACCACCACCGCCGCCTGAGAAACCGCCAAAGGAACCACCGCCCCTGTTACTGCCTCCCAATAGACCGAGGGCTACCCAGAATGGCAAACTGCTTCCGCCATTGTAATTACGGCCACTGCCCCCCTTGAATAGTGAAATTAAAACAATGATGATAATCATGACAACAAAAAAACCACCGCCGCCTTTCGACTTCTTATCAGTAGTTTTTTGAGCGTATTCCTGTGCTGTATACTCTTGTGAAGCCAGACTCATTAAAACCTTCGTACCGGCCTGAAATCCACCAAAGATGTCATTTTGTTTAAACCGTGGAATCATTTCATTGTCTACCACTCTTCGGTTAGCCACTGCATCGGGAATAATTCCTTCCAAACCATAACCTACAGCGACAAAAATGGCTCCCTTTTCATTTCCAACTTTGGGTTTGAAAACTATAACAATCCCATTATTTTTGCCCTTGCCGCCTACGCCCCATTTTTCACCCAACTTAAAGGCAAAATCCGATATTTCGAATCCCTCCAGGCTTGGAACAGTGACGATCGCTATCTGGGTAGTTGTAGTTCGGTCAAATTCATCGAGTTGCGCTTCCAGTTGCTGTTCTTCCCCATCCGACAAAACATTGGCCAGATCGTTGACCAACCTTGGCGGATTGGGACGTTCAGGAATGTTCTGTGCAAAACTGGTAAGTGCGAATAAAACGATGAATACCGACAGTAATAAATGCTTCATTTTTATAAATTTTTATCGAAAGATATCTCATCCGACAGTTCGTTAACATCATCTTTCAGATACTGAAAATTGGCTTTCAATTGTTCTCCTGCCATAAGGATACCTGTTGAAAGTCCGTCTGCAAATTTACCATCTTTAAAGTAACCAAGCATGGTTTCCTTTATTTGATCCCAGAAATCAGCAGGGACAACCTGATTAATTCCCGCATCACCAAGAATAGCAAATTTATGATCATACACGGCCAGATAAAATAAAACGCCATTGCGCTGAGCTGTTTTATGTACACCAAGTTTTTCGAATACATAAGCAGCACGATCAAGCACATCAATTTTGCAATAACCTTCAGCATGTAATTTTATCTCTCCTGAAGTATTCTTTTCAGCTTCAGCAATTGCATCTGTAATCTGCTTCTTTTCTTCTGTGGTGAAAAAATTCTCTACTGACATGATTTCAATAATTAAATGGTTAATGATTAAGTTGAAGGGTTGAAGGGTTGAAGGGTTAAAGGGTTAAACGATTTATGGGTGAACGGTTAAATCGCTAATCCTCAATCGTTAATCTCCTTTTTCATTTTCTACCTTTCTATTTATCTTCACTCATAATCAAATTAATTCAAAGCGCCTGATTGTTAATCCTTCTATATTTTCAAAGTCTTTTGTATTCAACGTAAGTATCTGCAATCCATTAACAATGCAAGTTGCAGCAATAATAGCATCAGGAAGCTTAATTTTAAATTTCTTTCTTATGACAATCGTTTTTTCAATTATTTTATCGTCAATTTGATGTAAGACAGCGTGTTCGATTAATAAATTGAATTTATCTTCTTCGTTTTTATCCAAATCCGGGTAACCCAATAATTCAATTTTATTGATAATAGAAATGTTATATTGACCATTGAAAAGTTCGTCCAATTTGTCCATCGAATGAATATTTAAACGGTTTCCGATAAATCCGATAGCAATATTGGTGTCGATTAAAATCTCTGGTCCCATTCTGTTCTTTGCATTTCTATATTATCAATCATTTCTTTAGCACGACTATCTGAGATGGTCCCTCTAAGTTGTTTTGACAGGTTTTTATTTTTAATTTCCTTTTTGGGAAGCAAAATTAAACCCGCCTGTTCCATCCCTTTTAGTATAGCCAATGCATCTTGATTAATTAGTTTGATCTTTAATGTTTCCATATTTCATTCGTTTTTACAAAGCTAAAAAAGAATTTCTTATGTGGATAGTTTATGACCATTTATATTGGTTATTGATTTTCAACAATAACCATTTAGCCATAAAACCATCCAACCATCTAACAATCTAACCATCTAACATTTAAAACGCTACTGTAGGCGCTTTATTGGCTCCCTTTTCAGCTTCAAAATAAGCTTTCTTTTCGAAACCGAACATATTGGCCCAAAGGTTTTTAGGGAATGTGCGGATAAAGGTATTGTACGTTTGAGCCGTTTGATTGAATTTCATACGCTCCACAGAGATCCGGTTTTCAGTACCTTCCAGTTGAGCCTGTAAATCCAGAAATCCCTGGTTAGCTTTCAGTTCAGGATATTTTTCAACGACCACCATTAATTTACCCAATGCGGATGATAAACCCCCTTGTGCCTGCTGAAAAGTCTGCAACGACTGAGCATCAAGCTTCTCAGGATTAATTTGGACTGAAGTGGCTTTGGCACGAGCCTCTATAACCTGGGTAAGCGTTTCCTTTTCAAATTCGGCATATCCTTTTACGGTACTCACCAAATTGGGAATCAAATCGGCACGGCGCTGATAAACGTTCTCAACCTGTGACCACTGGGCAGTCACTCCTTCTTGCATATTCACCATGTTGTTGTAGGAACCTTTGATGGATGAATAGGCCACCAGCAATAAAACGGCAATAACTGCCAGAATAATCCACGTCTTTTTCATCTTATTTAATATTTAATTTGTAAATTTACACTTTATTATTTGAACAATCAATGGCAAATATTAGTTTGACAAATATTGCAAAACTACTGCGAAATTACACTTAATTATCGGGGAATGTTGCAATTTTGCCGTTATACGGTGTATTTCAAAAGGTGAACCACAATTTGTAGATTATGAATGAAGCTGAATTTAAATATGCTGTTCAGGAAGGTATCCCGGCAATTCTGCCTGGAAAAAAAACCTTCAACACTTCTGTAAACCACGCTCCTAAGCGAAAAGATAGTTTAAATAAGGCTGAAAAAAAACTTGCTGTTCAAAATGCTTTGAGGTATTTTAAGCCTGAACATCATGCCATTTTGGCACCTGAATTTCTGGAAGAATTATTGCAGTATGGCCGTATTTACATGTACAGGTTCCGTCCCGATTACGAAATGAAGGCCAGACCCATCAGTGAATACCCCCATAAATCGATCCAGGCAGCTTCTATTATGATGATGATTCAGAACAACCTGGATTATGCTGTTGCTCAGCACCCTCAGGAATTGATTACTTATGGCGGAAATGGAGCCGTTTTTCAGAACTGGGCTCAGTATCGCTTGTGCATGAAGTATTTATCACAAATGACTGATGAACAAACTCTGGTGCTGTACTCGGGACATCCGATGGGACTTTTTCCTTCGCACAAGGAGGCGCCGCGATTGGTAGTGACCAATGGAATGGTGATTCCAAACTACTCTGGCCGTGATGATTATGAACGCATGAATGCCCTGGGCGTCTCGCAATATGGACAAATGACTGCCGGTTCGTTTATGTATATCGGTCCGCAAGGCATTGTGCACGGGACAACCATCACACTTTTGAATGCGGCAAGGATGCGCGGTGATGGTCAAACTGCCGGCAAGATCTTTGTGTCTTCAGGTCTTGGTGGTATGTCGGGTGCTCAACCCAAGGCGGCTGTTATTGCAGGTATGGTGGCTGTTATTGCTGAAATAAATCCAAAGGTGGTTCTTATTCGCCATCATCAAGGCTGGGTGGATGAAGTGTTTGTTGATTTGGATGAATTGATTATTAGAATGCAAGAGGCTAGCCATAATCACGAGGCTGTTTCACTCGCCTATCAGGGTAATATTGTGGATCTTTGGGAGAAACTGGCTTCTGAAAATATAAAAGTTGATCTGGGAACCGATCAGACTTCATTACACAATCCATTTGCCGGGGGCTATTATCCTGTTGGATTGACACTTGAAGAATCCAACCTTATGATGGCTGAGGACCCTACCCTCTTTCAACAAAAAGTAATTGAAAGTTTATGCCGACAGGTGAAAGCGATCAATCAGCTATCGGACAGTGGAATGTATTTCTGGGATTACGGCAATGCCTTTTTGCTCGAAGCCAAACGTGCGGGGGCAATGGTGACCCATAAAGATGGAAGTTTTACCTATCCATCTTATGTACAGGACATCATGGGCCCATTGTATTTCGACTATGGATTTGGTCCCTTCCGATGGATTTGCTGCTCCTGCAACCCTGCTGATCTTCAGAAAACAGATGAGATTGCTCTTCAGATATTAACTGAAATAGCTTTAAATGCTCCCTCAGAAATAAAAAGTCAGCTGCTGGACAATATTCACTGGATTGCCGAGGCTGGTAAAAATAAGTTGGTAGTTGGGTCACAGGCACGTATTTTGTATGCCGATTGTGAAGGACGCATCAAAATTGCAGAAGCATTTAACAAAGCCATCCATGATGGAATGATCAGTGCTCCCATTGTTCTGGGGCGCGACCACCACGATGTATCTGGAACAGATTCGCCCTTTAGGGAAACTTCCAATATATACGACGGATCAGCGTTCACAGCTGATATGGCCATCCAGAATGTGATTGGTGATTCGTTTCGCGGGGCCACCTGGATATCAATCCACAATGGAGGAGGTGTTGGCTGGGGCGAAGTGATTAATGGAGGCTTCGGCATGACCCTTGATGGCACCGCAGATGCCGATCGTAGATTGAAGCAAATGCTCCACTGGGATGTCAATAATGGTATTGCCCGACGCAGCTGGGCACGCAACGAACCGGCCATGTTTGCCATTCAACGTGCCATGGATCAAAATCCAAACCTGGTAGTCACTTTACCCAACATAACTGATGATGAGCTGATTGATGGACTCATCTGGTGACTCCAAGTCACCTGATGAGTAAACTCAAAACATCATCTTTATTTATCTAATATCTGCAAGTCAATTACAAATATTAACACACAAACTACAATTATATAAATTTTATACCTTATATTCGCAATTCAATTACAAAACTAAAAAGAAATGATTATCAGTTTCAGCATCGAAAACTTTGGCTCCATAAAAGACAAACAAGAATTATCGTTTGAAGCTGAAAAAACGACCCAACTTGAAGATCATTATATTATACAAACAATTGGTGGATTAAGATTACTCAAGTTAGCTTTGATATATGGAGCCAATGCGTCCGGTAAAACGACTATATTACAAGCACTTAATTTTTTAAGAGTTCTTGTTTTAGAACCGGAAGGGAAAAAGACAGAATCTTTAGATTTCAATCCTTTTCTTTTTGACTCAAAGACTCCAAAAGAGAATTCTATTCTTTCAATTGATTTTATTCAAAATGAGATTCGGTATGATTATGAAGTAGAATTTAATAAAAAAGCAATTATAAGAGAAGAGTTGTATTTCTATAATCCAACCAAAGCAAATGTTTTCAAAAGGACTACAGATGTAAATAAGCAATATACTCAAATCACCTTTGGAGGCAAGATAAAGAAAGATAAAACCTTTGAAAAAACATTAGAGGCAAATACGCTTTGGAACAATACCGTTTTAGGAGGATATCTTAAAACCAATATTGAGTTAAAAGAATTAAAAGATGCAACAGATTGGTTTTCAAACTATTTAAGGCCTCTAATTTCCTCGAAAACTGATCTTGAAAGCTATGTAACATCACGCATTGAAAATACTGAGATCAGGAAAGAAGACATATTGACTATTCTAAAAAAAGCAGACCTGAATATCTCAGACCTATTCATTCAAAAAGAACAATTAGAACTACCCAACGGATTTATTGAATTTATCGAAAAACAAATTAAAGTTCCTAGTGAACAATTAAATGAATTAAGGAATAAAGGAGAAATCAATTCGATTAATTTGGAGTTTGAACATACTGTAAATAATCAGAAGTATAAATTACCTTCTAAATTTGAATCAGAGGGGACAATGAGGTATTATGGTTTTGCAGGAATTCTCAGCATATTAATAAATAATTCCGTTGCTGTTTCTATTGATGAATTGGAGGCATCACTACACCCTGATTTATTTATTCATTTTCTACTTTCATTTTTGATGAATTCTAAAAAATCTCAAATCATTGCAACCACACATAATCGAGAACTATTAAACGACAAAGATATTTTCAGAAACGATGCCATCTGGATAACAGACAAATCAGAGAATTATGCAACAGAATTGTACTCCTTATCCGATTTTGATAGTTCTATAATAAGAGATACTAGTAATATTTACAATGCATATAAAGCAGGAAAATTAGGAGGTGTGCCGAATTTAGGAGACTATTATATTGTTTTTTAAACAATGCAATAACAAATGCTAATAAACTAGAACCGTTTGATTTTGAAAACCCTCATTCCGGCTTATCACAAATGCAATTATTGTTTGAATCAGAAAACCTAAAGAATATATTTGAACAATAAAATGGTTAAATTTCTGACACAGAAAACGATCAAATAAAATACAGGACTAATCTTAATTCATCATTGACAACCAAGGCTTTGTATTTCAAACTAATAGGCTAATAAAAATTAGTTTCATGTCAGCCTTAAAAACCATTTATAACAATTCTTCAACATCTTCTTTACTTTCCTCATTTAAGTTTTTACTCCTTGAATCTGATTTCCCCATTCTCAAACTTTAATAGGCTGGGCAGATTATTCTTGAGGTAATGATTTCCAAATTGTCATTTTATAGTTAGAATAATATTAGCTACTTGGATAGACGGAGCATATTCTGACTGAACGTTTCGGCTGAATATTATTCGAAAATTATACATTGACTATTAGAAGGCTATTCGTTGATTATTTGAACGCAGTAGAACAGTCTTCGAATAACCTTCGAATAGTCTTCGAATAGTCTTCGAATAATCCAAGTGGATAACACCTCATTATGGATGTAAATCTGCAAGTAGGAGAGGCTGGAATTTCTATTAATCTACAACATTATTTCAGCATAAAATACAACAACTAATATTTTTAGTAATAAAACTATTAAATATAGTTGCAAAACTAAAATTAATAGTTATATTTGCTGAAAGATTTAAAAACAATATGAAACATCTGACCAATCGCGAAGAAGAAATAATGGAGGCCTTTTGGGAAAAGGGTTCCCTGTTTGTCAAAGAAGTTATTGATATGCTGGCCGATCCGAAGCCTCATTACAACACCATTTCAACAATAGTGCGGGGTCTGGAAGAGAAAGGTTTTATCGACCATGAACAGTTTGGAAATACATACCGCTATTTTGCAATTATCTCAAGGGAGGAATTCAGCAAGAATTCCCTTAAGAACCTGGTGGGCAAGTATTTCAATACCTCTTATGCATCGGTGGTTTCTATGTTTGTGGAAGAGCATGAGATTACGACAGATGAAATTAAAGAGTTAATCAGGCAAGTTGAATCCCGTAAAAATACCCAAAATGAATAGCCTCCTGTTGTTCCTGTTAAAGTCTACGCTTTGCTTAAGTATTCTATACCTGGCATTTAGCTTGCTGATGAAGCATGAGACCTATTTCAGACTCAACCGGATGGTATTGCTGTTGATTGTTTTAAGTTCAGCAATTATTCCATTTCTCACTTCGCCACAAGCCATTCAGCCCTTCCGACAAGTTAAGCTGGAACCTATTTTCCGAAGCAAGGCAATTGTTGAAGCACCAGTTCAAACAACTGATTTTCCGGCAGCAATCCAGTCATCGACACCAGCTTCCAAAACGATCAGACCAGTTACTATACCTGTAATTAACATACTGAAATTCATTTACCTGACAGGAGTTTTTGTTTCAATCTTAATGCTGATTTACAGTATCATTTCGGTCTTAATGCTTTTTCGAAAAGCCCGTAAATCTGAACTGAATGGGTTTCATCTGATGGTGGTAGACAAAGATATTTCAGCCTTCTCGTTTGGCTGCAACATCCTGATTTCCAAGTATGATTATGAACAACATTCTGAAGCGATCATAACACATGAGAAATCGCATATTAGATTAGGGCATTTTTACGACCTGATGGTGATGGAAATTACAAAAATCATCTTTTGGTTTAATCCATTAGTTTACAGCATGATCCGTGAGCTGAAAGCAATACATGAGTTCCAGGCCGACGATTACACCCTCAACACAGGCATCGATGCAACTAAATATCAGTTACTTATTATTCAAAAATGTGTGGGCCATCAAAAGTTCGCACTAGCTAACAGTTTTAATCATTGTCAAATTAAAAATCGTATTACTATGATGAACAAACAAAAAACCAGTAAAGCGGGACTTTGGAAGGTGGCGACCTTTCTTCCCCTGCTTGCCCTGTTGCTGATGGCTTTCGGCAGAGATGGCAAAAGTGTACCTATGGAAAGTTATGCAAATCAGGTTATTTTGAATCAGGAAAAACCGACTGTAAAGGACACCACAACGCAGACTAATGAGAAAGTGTACACCAAGGTTGAGATCATGCCTGAATTTCCAGGAGGAGAAAGGGCGCTAAGACATTTCGTTAGCGATAGCGTTCGTTATCCAAAAGAAGCAACTGCAAAAGGCATTCAGGGTAAGGTTTTTATAACTTATACTATCAATAAGGAAGGGAAAATTTTGGATGCCAAGGTTGTAAGAAGTGTAGACCCTTTTTTGGACGCTGAGGCATTAAGAATGGTACGATCAATGCCTAATTGGATACCTGGAAAACAAAAAGGAGAGCCTGTAAGTGTTTCATTTACAATGCCAATTAATTTCGTCCTTTCACCAGATCCGTTAGGCAAAGCAATGAAGATTATGGCACCGCCACCTCCGCCTCCCAATAAAGATGTTCATATTATTAAATTAAATAATGACGGTTCTCTAAACTACAATTTAGATTCGCTGAAAATTTCTTTTGATGAATTGGAAAATAAGGTAAAATCAGAATTGAATAAAAATCCAAAATTGAAATATAACATTTGGGTTGAAGAAGGAAAAACAGATGAACGGTTAAATAAAATTAGGAATATATTGAAAACAAATGGAAATCCAAAAGTTCGTTTTTACTCCTTTCATATAGAATCAGGAAAAGACAGCAAAGGACTATATTGGTCAAAGATGTCAACAAAACCCATGGATATCAAATAGTAGGTCTCCTAATTGTATTAAATACACAAATAGAAAAAAGCTACCGACTTTGATGCGTCTCAATTGCCGGCAGTTATCATCATTGTCATAAAAGTTGTATTGCTAAAACGGATCAAAAATAGGAATTAAATCAATTGGTGGAGGGAATAAATTATGCCCTACACGAGGACAGAATAAATTCCATTCATACAATAGAACGGAATAAATTCCATCCCTACAAGATGCCCCGAGCCTACGGCTCTTGCATATCAATCCCGTAGGGATGGTGCATATTATAGCCCCGGATTTTAATCCGGGGGGTTGAAATTTAATGGGGTATGGATGCGTTTTTTCACGGACGGAATAAATTCCATCCCTACAAGATGCTCCGAGCCTACGGCTCTTGTATATACCAATCCCGTAGGGATGGTGCATATTATAGCCCCGGATTTTAATCCGGGGATTCCATCGGATTTTAATCCCGGGGAAATTTGATGGTTGGGTTGCAAGTCAGAATAATATATCTAATTTTATCCATTGAAAAGATTGTCCTACTGACATTCAACTAAACTCAATAAATGATCAATTTTAGATATTCAAGTGTGCTTATTGTATTTCTGATATTAAGTTCAATCACCTCCCTGAAGGCTGAAAACTGGCCGGGCTGGAGAGGTCCGAACGGAGATGGAACAAGCGCAGAAATCAATCTTCCAACCACTTGGGATTCAGTTACAAATGTGCAGTGGAAAATCCCTGTGCCAGGCATTGGTCATGGATCCCCCGTTGTTTGGGGTGACCGGCTCTTTATGAATACAGCCAACCCTGAAACACTGGAGCGGATATTATTATGCTATGATTGCAAAAACGACAGTTTAGTATGGCAGGAAACAGTTCTCAAAGCTCCATTGGAGAACAAACATCCTGATAATAGTTACGCCTCCGGTACACCTGTCACAGATGGCAAATACGTCTATGTTTCCTTTTTAGATGGTGAAAACTTAGTGGTTGCTGCTTATGATTATACTGGTAAACAGATTTGGATACAGCGACCAGGAACCTTTGAAGGCCCTCATGGCTACGATTGTTCACCCACATTGTATGAAGACAAGGTGATTGTTAACTGCGGAAGTAAAGTCAATGCCTTTGTCGCTGCCCTGAACACAACGGATGGACAAACGATTTGGAAAGCTCCTCAACTAAATCTGGGAATGAGTTACAGCACCCCTATTTTCAGGGATATTGCAGGAAAGATGCAAATGATATTTTGTGGTAATCAGGAGGTGTCTTCCTATAATCCAATAGACGGGTCTCGCTACTGGTTTGTGAATGGACCTTCAGATGAATTCTGTGCCAGTCCTGTTTATAGTGAAAAGGTTGATTTAGTGTTCATCAGCAGCAGCTGGCCTGAACGTCACTTATTGGCGATTAAACCTGATGGAAATGGCGATGTATCAAACAGTCACATAGCCTGGAAATCAGATAACGGTGCCTATTACGTCCCCTCACCCATTGTTGTTGGTGACTATCTGATCACCACTATGACCAACGGACAGGTTCATTGTATAGAAGCGGCAACGGGGAACATACTCTGGAAGGAAAGCTTGGGTAAGCAATATCCGTCTGCTGTTCTGGCCGATGGATTGGTTTACATTCCCAACGATGAGGGAACTATCAATGTCATAAAGCCTGGTTCAACTTATGAAAGTGTAGCGAAAAACAATATCGGTGAAAGGATGTTTGCCTCACCAGCCATTAGTGATGGAAAGATTTATCTGCGAGGTACGAATAACCTTTATTGCATAAGTAAGAAGTAAATTAATCTATACATGATGCCTAAAAGTAATACTGGCACGCATCTCACGACGTGTGCCAGCAAAGATCTGATGCGATTCTCATCACTTTTTAAAATGTAATATCTTTATGGATAGAGTACTAAAATGATGTAAAATTCGCATTGTTAATTAAAAGGTTAACTAATTATCATCCTGATTATCTTCTTTATCACCTTTCTCTTTATCATACTTAATGGCCACCTTAATGATTTGACCTGTAGGAGGTCCAAAGCCAGTGTTTGAGATATACAATTCTCCTTTAGGACCGAAAATCATGCCTGTTGGAAAAAATAGTTTATCAACAATTACATCCCTTGTTTTATCTTTATTTATACGAACAACTTCTCCCGTACCAGGTATTGGTCCACCACCAGCTGAAGTCTCTAAAACATACAAACGATGTTCTTTATCGAATGCGACACCTAATACACCAGTGAACCCTGTTTCCCACACTTTAACTTCACCACCTGGTTTTACTTTATAGATATTTGCATTTCCACCTATCAAGGGAAATGGTGTTAAATTACCAACAAAGAAATTGCCGTTATTTACAGCGACTACAGTTGGCACGATATGTCCGAAATGAGCCGAGAAATCAATCACTCTGGTAACCTTTCCACTACGTGTAACCTTCAACAATTCACCATGGTTGGCCTCAATGACATATAAATCACCTTTTACATTTACCATACTGTATGGATCACCATCAGGCTCAAAATCATCTTCTTCAGGTGCTACAACCGGATTGTTATGAAAAAAGGTGCTTAGGTCAGCTACCACAGACCAAGTGCCTTTCTTTCGATTTACTTTAATAACAGCACTCGGATAGTTAGCAATACCATGTGAACATCCTGCAACCAGCAATGCATATAGATTGTCACCTATAAATTCGACATCGGCAACGCCACTGGTAAAACCTAAGGCATTCACCTCAGATGGCAAATTATCAGCTACCGTAGTAACAGTTCCTGTAGGACTAATTTTAATGATCTTTGAAGTATTTCCCCCTCTGTAAGGACCAATAGGCGGAATGACCTGAGTGCATGAAGTTGAATCTGTTCCTCCAGTACCAGCCAGCGCGACATAAAGGTAACCATCAGGTCCAAATGTTAGACCCCTTGGAAAAGAAAAATCGGAAGCGAAAACACTAAATGGAGTATTAACACCCGCACTTTTTTCATTTGATGGATTATTTGGAACAGTTTGATTCAAGGAATCTTTACTTTTACTGCAAGACCCTAAGATAAATAATGAAAGCAGTAAAAATACTCCTGAGAAAGCTCTGATTTTTTTCATTTGTACCTCCTTTGTTTTTAGTTTTAAAAAATATAAATGTTATCAGCTAGATTAACACATTTAAATAAATAAGGTTCAAAGAAAAGGTGTTTGAGATCTTTTATTTTTATATAAACTATATATCACTGTATATCAGACAATATCAACCTTCGTTAGATCAAATAAACAATTTTTAAAAACCCTTTTTATCAAAATGGGTTCGGTAATTTAGGATTCCAACTCGTCTTTTGCAAAGTATTTAGGGTACAACCACCCCGAGTACTCGGGGTTATATGTTTTTGCCTCGATCCCGATAGCTATCGGGACTCTGGGTCACCTCTGCGGTTATACCCTTTTTTAATATTAAATGTTCACATTCAGACATTTACCCCGAGTACTCGGGGTATAACTTATAACCAACATCTTTCCGAGAATTTTATTTCCCTTTCACTTCCATTGACGGTTTTAACAAGTCAATGGGAATGAGCAATATTCAATTTTAACCAAACGAACCTAAAAAGTCGATACTGAGTTTTTCAGCAGACCCTATTAACGTGAGTTCGATATAAGTAGCATTTTGAAGAATTAGCCATTTTTCAAAATTGGGTTCTGCAAGCTTAGTTTCCATGCCTTCTGTAAAAAGCGCCGAATTAAGCATAGATGAAATCTCTGAGGCACTTCTAACTTCATATCCAACATTAGTAAATTGACCGCCAAACCGCCAAACCGCCAAGACCGCCACTTGTCGTTTTTAATGGTTCTTTCATTCCTTGGCATGATTAAAACGACAAGTGGCGGTCTTGGCGGTTTGGCGGTTTGGCGGTCAATGTCGGAAAATAGTAGGTTCGTGTTACAGCCTATTATGATTAAATTCTATTTCATAAATGCATTCATTTATATCGAACTCACGTTATTAAAACCTATTAATACAGAAATTTCAATCATTAGTCATGAATATAACAAGAAAGACAAGAAAGACAAGAAAGACAATTGTCTTTCTTGTCTTTCTTGTCTTTCTGTCAAAAATGATTATTCATACTGTCCAGTAGCCAAAAGTACCAGTGTACATGCAATTTCAGAAAAGATGCCAGCCGTCTTGAGTTGTTTACTAAATTCAGGGTTCTCAGTTCCGGGATTAAAAATCACACGACGAGGCTTTAAACCAATGATATAAGAATAATATTCAGGCTGATTGAGGGGACCAACATACATGGTCACTGTATCGATATTCTCAAACTGTTCTTTTTCAGTATGAAAAGATACTCCTTCAACACTACCATTTTTGAGTCCTAAAGCCACTACTGAATGATTGTGTAAAAGCAAAGCCTTGATGGCTTTGTTGGAATAACGTTCGGGGCTTTCGCTTGCCCCGATTACGAGTGTTTTTTTTGTATCCATTTATTGAGTTTTAGTTTGGCTTCTTCAGTAGTATTTATCCGTCCATTTATGGAATCATCCAATCCCTTATTTACTTTACAATACTCGTTCGAGCAAAACCACTGCTTGAACGGATATACCTTCTTCCCTGCCTTCAAAGCCGAGTTCTTCAGTTGTGGTGGCTTTGATTGAAACATCATCAATATCTATACCAAGAATCAGGGCAATTGTTTCTTCCATTTCAGGAATAAAGGGTTTGAGTTTGGGCTGTTGGGCAGCTACTGTTACATCGATGTTTCCGATTTGGTAACCTTTGGTGACAATCAGTTCATTGGTTCTGGTCAAGAGAATCTTGCTGTCAATGTTCTTATAGTCTGCTGAAGTATCGGGAAAATGGCGACCGATATCTCCCATTTTAGCGGCTCCCAGCAAGGCATCACATAAGGCATGAATTAATACATCGCCATCAGAATGGGCAACCGTACCTTTGCTGTGAGGAATGAGAACACCGCCTAACCACAAGGTTTCGCCTTCAGCTAAACGGTGTACATCGTATCCGTAACCTATTCGGAAATTCATTTATCGAGGAATTATGTATTATGTATTATTGTGATTAACTTATGAATAAAGGTTTTAATCTTTGTGCTGAATGATGAATGGTCAAAATTTCTATATGAGTCCCATTAACCTTTCGATAAATGATTCTATAATTTCCTTCTAAAAGCTGTCTTACATCCTTTCTTCCAAGTTCATCTACCATTCTTCCACTATCAGGTTGATATATTAGTATTTCAACTTTCATATAAATCCTCTGAACAAACTTGTTGGCATATCTTTGAGAATCTTTAGAAATATAATTTGAGATACCTTTTAAGTCATTAATCGCTTGCTTAGTCCACTTTAATCGAACCATTTGTTTATTTCCTTTTGCACATCTTCATGTGAAACTACTTCACCCCTATCTGCTTGAGCAATACCAATCTCAATCTTTTCAAGCAAAATCATTCTATCAATCATTTCGTCAATTGAAAACTCATCAGGTAGCTGTTTGATGGCTTTAAGTACTTTTGTTTTTGTCAACATTTGCTGTATATTTTGAGTAAAAATAAAGATTTTTTAAATTCAAAACACATTGTATTTAATATCAAATAACAATCAGATTCTCCAATTGACAAACTGTTACCTACGTTGCTTGTTAAAGGCATCGAAGTCGAATGATAAGGTAAAGCGAAGCGTATTAGCCAAAGGATTGTTTTGGGCTACTGGTAATAAATAGGAGAAGTCGAGGGCAAATACGTTCATTTTCAAACCAGCACCTGCCGTAAAATACTTACGGTTACCTTTGGATTGATCTTCATAAAAATACCCGGCGCGCAAAGCAAACTGTTTGTTGTACCAATATTCAGCTCCCAAAGAAAAAGTAATTTCTTTTAATTCTTCTGACATTCCACCTGGAGCATCAGTAAAAGAAGAGAATATACCGGCAACGACAGATTTGGAAGAACCTGCACCTTGAAAAATATCTATCCTGGCTGTATCAGGGGTGGGCACCATTAATTTGTTGGCATCAAAAGCAATAGTAATGGTATTGTACGCATCCATTTCTGTTGTATAGGCAACTCCCAGTTTCATGTTGGCAGGAATAAAATCTTTGGTTTCTCCATCGGTATAAGAGATTTTACCCCCAATATTTGAAAGATTGATACCTGCAGCGATTGTCGAATTCTTACGGTTATTCCGCAACTCATTTTGATAATAGAAAGCCACATCAGTTGCAAAAGTACTTCCTGCATGTGTTTCAGTATTATTGATCATTTGACCACCAGTAAGATCGGAACGGATATAACGGATGGCCACAGCACCTGAAAATTTGTCGGACAGCAGTCGGGTGTAACCAAAATCAACAGCAAATTCATTCGGACTTTGGGTAGTGGGAATATCATCAGCATTTTGCATAAACTGTATGTCTCCCAAGGCAAAATAGCGCAAAGATGCACTTACTGTTTGTTGATCATCCAAACGTTTGTATCCAGCCAGGTAAGCCAGGTTGATGTCATTTACCAGTTGCCTCAACCAGGGGGTGTATGACAATGCGACTCCCATATCACTGGTAACGAAGGCATATTTCGCAGGATTCCAATACTGCGAGTTGATATCAGGTGATATTGCAACACCTGCATCGCCCATGGCGCCAGAACGTGAATCGGGTGCAATCGTTAAAAAAGGCACACCGGTAGTGATAACATTTGCTCCGGAAGTGGAAGCTTTTCCTTTTTGTTGAGCATTTGCATGCTGTATCTGTATCCCAAACAAAAGGACTACGGCCAATAATAAATTTGTCTTCTTCATATTTTTTATAGGTCAATATTTGATTTTGTAAATATACATCTTTGTTAAAGAGTTTTATGATTTATTTAATAACTCAAGAAATAAACGAACATTTATCAGAAAAAGTATTGCTTAATTTCACTCCAGCAATATTATTATTTACCGGTATACATAAACCAGTCTTCCCGATCCGGTAGCTTTTTTTCCACCAACAGTAACGGATAAACGAAAGATATAAATACCCGCCTTCATTATTATTGATCGTGAAGAAGGATTCCATTTCAGTGGAAGGCTTTCAGTGCCTTGCGAGCCAACTCTTGTTTGAAGCATATCGACCCTTGCACCTGAAGGCTGGAATACTTCCAACGTGACATCAAAAGTTTCGTCGGGTTGATTGTGTGTGAAAACAAAGCTGGTCTGTTCTTGCATAGGATTAGGGTAACATTCAACGCTTTCAATTCTGAAATCGTCCTTAACTACAAAATTAATTTCCTTAACTGATGAATTATTTAACACATCCCATACTTTTATTTTCAGTGTATGACTTCCTTCCGATAATCCAGTCAAGGGGAAAACAACTGAACCTTCAGTATGTTTATCTTTGCTGGCCTGAAAATAATCATTCAGCACCATTATATTTGATTCATCACCATCAAGTACAGCAGTTATATCGTGCCCGATGCCAGTTCCGGCAGTATTGATACCCGTTTCATCGATAATATTGGCAATCAAAACAGAGCTGGCACTCACCTGCCCTCCCTCTTTGAAAGAATTGGAATTCATAAATAAATCAATAGTTGGTCCTTGCGCATCAACAATAGTGTTATTGGATGCTCCGCCAACATAGAAATCGTTAAAATATCCTTGAGCATCCTCATTTTCATTGTAGGCGTAATATAAGATTTTGCCCTTACCCAACTTATATGAAATATCTTTTGGAACAAAAAAGGAAAACTCAAAATCACCATCTTTTACGCTTGCCAGACCACGATAGATAATATTGTTCTGAACTGAATAATTTACAGGCGTCTGTCCTGCATTGCCCAACGTCTTTACCGACAAGGCTTTATCGAACACCGTAGGAATAATTTCACCGTTGAATGAAGTCAGTTTGGCTCCATTGCTATCGGCCACAAAACCTTTAACAGTGACCACAGAAAGTGTTTTAATGGTATCTATCTGGCTTTCTGCATTTTTATTATCCATACTGGTAGTCACGACCTGAAGTGCGGGATTAGCCAAGCGAAGTGCAGGATCGCCCAATAGGGTGAAATTAAGCTGATTGGTACCAGTATTAGCAGCAGCTTTTGCCATACGCATCACATCGCCTAATCGTAAACTATTTCCTTGCTGGTCCTTTCGAAATACATAATCAAAAAACTTCCTGTTCAAGGTAGAGTTGGCTCCTGAATAAACCAGACGGGTAGTTGAGAAGAGACCTATGCCTCCACCATTGGGGTTGAATAGAATATGTTCGCCTGCGGAAGTTTCATTGGCATCGAATCGGCTATATTCACAGGTTGCAGTAACAAAAAGGGGTAAACGATTGAAATTTGTCCAGGAGTCAATGATTCCAATATCAAGTACCGTCTCATCAGCCAGGTTTCTTTCATTGGCGTGACCTGTATAATTCAAAATCAAAGTTCCTCTCTTCACCCTGCTGATTATTGCATCAGTAACTTCTGGATATTTCTCACCTCCAGCAGTTAAAATTCTGTTATAAGTATCAAAGTATATCTTATCAGTAGAGAAAGCAGGATAGGTGGTTTTTATAGAATTGGCCAAATCTTCAGCCTGTGTCAAGTGTACATTTGTAAAACCATCCGCCGCATTTCCATCATCAGCAATAAAAGTTATCATATTCCGCCAGTTGCCCATAGATTCCTTCTTTTGGTAGTTTTTTACTTTATCTCTCACCGCTTCTGCCTCCGCAAGTGTATTTGCAGGTATTCGTCCAATTCCAAGATCAATTATACCCTCAGAGCCGCCTTCGTTTTCGTCCAGGAATACAAAGAAATCATCGGTCACATAAGAATCGGTAAGCGATAATGAAGAGTCAGACTGATAAGTAGGAATCAGGTTCAAATTTTTGCCCAATATATTTCGATTGTCAAACGATCCGTCGCCCATCAGTAAAATATACTTAAGTGTATTTTCACCAGTTATTTTTCCACGGTCATAACACATCCTGAAATAGTTACGCAAGCTGGAAGGATCGGGTAGTCCGCCCGAAAATTCATTGTAAATCAAATCAGGAGTTACCACCTGAACGGTCATAAGATCGGTAGTTCGATGATAATCAGCCAATTCATTGGCTATACTTAAAAATTTAGGATTCGCAACAATGATCATCTCACTCAAATCACTTGCATGCAAGTCCTGATTGACTATTTCGCCTACTAATTCAGGTGCTGGAATGGTTCCCGTAGGATTAAAAGCCACGTAGTCATTCATCACAGATGAGTTAGATTTAAATTTCAGCTGCCCATCAGCAAAAACTGCAGGCATCTCCAATACATGTTGGATGTCGGTTATATTCAATATCTTTGTTTCTGAAGTGCTGCCGGAAAGTATAAATTCCGAAATTTTAACAGCTCCATCAACTCCCCTGCCTCTGAAATTGACCACATCGGCATTCATGTTCAACAAACTTTGATAATTGATGCCGATATAATCAAGCCAACCTTCTGATGTACTATTGGCAGCATTGAAAGTCATTCTCACCTGAATATTTTTTCCTGAAAGAGTTGTAGAAGTTGTTTTAGTTAATTTGCGTGCAAAATCATAAGTTCCTTGTAAACCAAATGCCATATTGAAAAGCAATTTTCCATTGAACATCACATCCATACTATTGGATGACAATGATTTGCCGACTGCGGCTACTATAACTATGGCTGGCTTTGAAAGATCAAGATTATCAAGAGAAATATTAAATGATTTTGTTTCACCCATGTTGAATGGGTCACCATACCATTGACTGCCGGATGCAATCAAGTTGTTCAATTCCTTTTCATAAAAAGTATAATTTGGATAGGTAGTAACCTGTCTATCAGCAATTTCTTCCAACACGGCAGCCTTTTCAATGATTAGAGGTTGACCCTGATCAGACAGATAAAAATAGGTTTCTGTAGAATAATAATTTTGTTGATGTGACAGTATGCCTGTTGCTTCATTATAATTGAACTGAATATTGCCTGAGGAATAAAAAAACAAGCAGTCCTTGTTGGCATTGTCTTTCCCTTTCCAAACCGGATAAGGCAACAAATCATCGGACTTTAGATCCTTATTTAATACAGGTAACATATAGCCTCCGTTTCCATACATACAAACCTGATCTGGATTGGTAAAGCCCCAAGATGTCAACTGGTCATAAGTTATTTTGTAAATACCTTTATCTTTTACTTTTATCTTGGTCCATTTTCCCGAATTGAGTACCGATGTTGTCTTCCATGGATAGGCGACTACGGCTGACTTTAGAAGATTTGGATTTTCTTTAATTGAAAGGTCAAATTCTGTCAACCTGAGAATCTGATCATTCCGTTTGACAAAAGGAAGAATTGACACCCTGATATGTGATGTTCCTGTAGAAGTGCCGGGGACAGATCTATATTTCAGGTCAGGGCCAATGGAGTCAGGTAAAACGATTGTACTATCCTTCAAAGGCTCAAATATTGCATTTGAAATGATTATCTCAGCAGAAGGAGCTTGAATTTCGAAACTTTCAACCCATAAGGGTAAATTACTTTCTCCGACAAATACAGCTTCATTAAATGAACCTTGAACTCTCTGTGGTTCAAGCTTTTCATTTGAAATAGACTGATACCATACAATCTTTCTGTGAAAATCGGCAGGCCAACCCAAAAAGGCATTTAAAAGAAGTACACACAAAAGTAATAATCTTCTCATTGTCATTTTTTAATTATATTATCATTTAAACGCTCAAATGCGATTAATATTGTTACTTTAGGCGCTCCAAATAATTGTATCCAACTATCAAACGTTAAAGAAAAACAAAAATACATAGAAGAAACAATACAAACAAAAAAAGATTGAATATTCAAACAATATCAATTCAACAATTTAGTTATATTTGTGGGTCTTAAAAATAAAAGAAGGATTAAAACGATGAAACGAACATGGTGAAATTTAATACTCATAGTATCATGATAATTAGCGAGTTTCATAGACAATTAAAAAACAAATTTAAATATACAGATGAAATTTAAATCCATAATATTATTTGGTCTTGCTGTAATGTTAATGGCAGGATGCGGATTGTTTGGAAAGGGTGGTAAAGGCTCAGATGCTTCTCATTCAACCGGATGGAAATTCAACGACCCCAAGAATGGTGGCTTTCAGGCTGATAACAACTATGATCAGGCAACAGGCCCTGGACTGAAATTCATACAGGGTGGAACCTTCTCAATGGGTCGGGTGGAACAAGATGTGATGTACGCATGGAACAATGTTCCAAAAAGAGTGACGATCGCCTCTTTTTACATGGACGAATCAGAGGTATCAAACCTTGATTACCGAGAATATCTTTTCTGGTTGAGGAGAGTTTATCCTGAAAATCCAGAAAAATACCAGACTGCTTTGCCCGACACTTTGGTGTGGCGCGAAAAATTGGCTTACAATGAGCCTTACGTAAGTAATTATTTACGTCATCCAGCGTATGGAAAATACCCTGTTGTTGGTGTTTCGTGGAAACAGGCAGATGCTTATTCCAAATGGAGAACTGACAGGGTTAACGAAGGAATATTGATTAATAAAGGCATCATTGCCGAGAACAATGCGCAAAGTGGAATTGAAGTATTTACCACTGAATCATTTTTGGCAGGATTATACCAGACATCCGCTGGTAAAAAACCTTTGAAAGATGCTACTGGCGTCGAAAGAAAAGTACGTTGGGAAGATGGACTATTGCTTCCTAATTACCGCCTTCCCACCGAAGCTGAATGGGAATATGCTGCTCTGGGCCTGGTAGGCAACACGGAAGATGAATTACTGACTGACAGAAAATTATATCCTTGGAACGGAAGTTATCTGCGAAATAATTCCAAAAAGACAAAAGGTAGAATGATGGCCAACTTTACCCGTGGTCGAGGTGACTTAATGGGAATGGCAGGTAATTTGAATGATAATGCTGATATCACAGCACCGGTTATCTCTTATGAACCCAACGATTTCGGTCTTTATTGTATGGCAGGTAATGTAAATGAATGGGTAGCTGATGTTTACCGCCCCAAGTCATCTGAGGACGTAGCAGAATTTCAGCCATTCCGTGGTAATGTATTTACAAAATACAAAACCGATTCTATTGGGAAACTGGAACGTGACCAATATGGCGAATTAATTAAAGATACCATTGCTGATAGCCGCAACGATAAAGATGGTGATTATCGGTCACAGTTAATAGAAGGCGATGACTGGAATGCAGTAAAAGACAAGACAAATACCAATTTGATGTATGTTCAATCGACTAAGGAAGGACAGTTTTCTTCTTTGATTTCAGATAATGCACGTGTTTATAAAGGAGGTAGCTGGAAAGATCGCCCTTATTGGCTGATTCCTGGTACTAGAAGGTTTAGACCAGAAATTGAATCTTCAAATGATCTTGGATTCCGATGTGCGATGACACGTGTTGGAAGCCCCGACGGATTTTAATAACTTTTATCCTATATTATACAAAACCTCATTTGAAAAAGTGAGGTTTTCTTTTTTAATAAGCCATGGAAATTATAAACTTATACGAATTATTCAGACATCATCCGATTGTTACTACCGATACGAGAACCATTCCGGATAACAGCATATTCTTTGCCTTGAAAGGTGATAATTTTAACGGGAACAATTTTGCCAATGATGCACTTGCCAAAGGAGCCGCTTTTGCAGTTATTGACGAGCCCGAATTTGATATCAGTGACCGGATGATTTTAGTGGACGACGTTTTACAATGTCTTCAACAGCTTGCCAGATTTCACCGCAGCCAGCTGAATGCAACGATTCTGGCAATAACCGGAACCAATGGTAAAACAACTACAAAAGAACTTATTGCTGCAGTGCTTGCAAAAAAATTCAATATTCATTTTACACAAGGCAATTTAAATAATCATATTGGAGTGCCCCTTACAATTCTGTCGATGACACCGAATACGAAAATCGGAATCATTGAAATGGGAGCAAGCCATCCGGGTGAAATCAAACTGTTGTGTGAAATTGCAAATCCTGATTTTGGCATTATAACTAACATTGGGAAAGCACATCTGGAGGGGTTTGGCTCTTATGAAGCAATCATCAGGACAAAGTCTGAATTATATGATTACCTCCGGGCCAAAGATGGAAAATGCTTTATCAATGCAGACAATTCACTTTTGGTCAATCAGGCAAAAGAGTTAGAGCAAATCAGTTATGGAAAAGAGTCAGGCTGTTTTATGACCGGTGAATTAGCCACCACCGAATACAACCTGGTGGTAAAAGCACTTTTCCCCAAAGGCTGGCTCTATCTGAAATCGAAATTGATAGGTGACTATAACTTTGAAAATTTACTGGCCGCTTCCTGTGTGGGTAAATATTTCGATGTTGATCCATTGCTTATTCAGAAAGCACTTGAGGAATATACACCATCCAACAATCGATCACAACTGATTAGGAATGAAAAGAATACTATAATCATGGATGCTTACAATGCCAATCCAACCAGTATGATGATGGCATTATCCAACTTTGCTACAATTAAACATGAACGCAAATGCGTCATCCTGGGTGATATGCTTGAATTGGGTGAATCTTCCGAAGCAGAACATCAGAAAATTGCTGATTTTATTGAATCACAAAGCTTTATGGATGTTTATCTTGTGGGACCACAATTTAAAAAGACTACAACAAGAACAGAAAGAAAGAAGTTCGACAATGCCGAACTTCTTTCTCACTACCTAAAAACAAAACCTATTGAAAATAAATTTATTCTTATAAAAGGATCAAGAGGAATACACCTGGAGAGAATTCTTGAACTACTAACTTAGGGCCTGCTGAAAACTCATCCCGAGCACTCGGGACAGTATTATAAGAAGATATCGACCTACAAATTAAAACAAGTGCTCCCGAGTACTCGGGACCACTTGTTTGTTTTTAGAATCAATTAATTGGGTATTTTTTGCAGATTCAAAAATAAAACAACCACACATACTCTGGTTATAGGTTATACCTTTGTAATATTCTAAGCAGCTGTCACTTGAATCATTTTAGGGTATAACCAGAGCCCTTATATGTTTTAAACTTTTCAAGTCTGCGGTTATACCATTTTTTAATATTAAATATTCACATTCAGACATTTACAGCAGTATAACCTATAACCAACATCTTTCGGAGAATTTTATTTCCCTTTCACTACCAATGACATATTTAACAAGTCAATGGGAATGAGCAATATTCAATTCTAATCATAAGAACCTAAAAAGTCGAAACTGAGTTTTTCAGCAGACCCTATATAAGGAGATTAAGGTGACCAGTACTTATGTGTCAAACTCTCATCCAATTAAATGATCACTGGTTTTATAACTTTCAGTACTTCGGCAATAGCCTGTTCAAAAGTTGCTTTTGGAAGTGCACCCATGGTCATTTGTGGTTGACCTTCAACAGGAACAAACAACAATGAAGGAATGCTCTGTATACCAAACATGGATGACAATTCGCGCTCCTCTTCAGTATTCACCTTATAAATTTTTGCCTATCAATTGATATGCCATAAATATTTTAAGTTCAAATTGTGAGCTAAAAAGTAAATAATTGTAATTTTGTCACGTCTTAAAATACATTGTCATCTTATAAAGTATAAAAATACGATATTTTCGAAATTTCATACATGAAAAAGCACTTGCAACATCCTATATTTAAAGTTATTTCAGAAATAGCCGATCAACTAAATCAGGAAACTTATGTGATCGGAGGTTTTGTCAGGGACCTGTACTTAAATCGTCCATCAGCTGATATTGATGTAGTAACTCTTGGAAGCGGCATTCAGCTTGCTGAAATGGTGGCAAAGAAATTAGGACCTAACATCTATGTAAGTGTTTTTAAGAATTTTGGAACGGCAATGCTTAAATACCAATCGCTTGAAATTGAATTTGTTGGAGCACGAAAAGAATCCTACAATGAAGATTCACGTAAGCCGACTGTTGAAAACGGTACATTGGAGGAGGACCAAAACCGTCGTGACTTCACCATCAATGCATTGGCAATATGTCTAAACCAAGTTGGTTTTGGGGAGTTGATCGATCCATTTGGCGGAATTCAGGACATAAACAATAAAATAATCCGTACACCCCTTGAACCTGGGATTACCTTTTCGGACGACCCACTTCGAATGATGCGCGCCATCAGATTTGCCACGCAACTCGGCTTCACAATCGAAGAGAAAACTTTTGAGGCTATTTCTCTCAATACCAAAAGAATACATATTATATCCAAAGAAAGAATTGCAGAAGAACTAAATAAGATTCTTCTTTCGGATAAACCATCGGTGGGATTTCGATTGCTTGATCAATCCGGATTGCTTGAAATCATCTTTCCCGAATTGCACCGTATGAAAGGCCGAGAAGAAGTGAACGGAATTGGCCATAAAGATAATTTCTATCATACACTGGAAGTACTTGACAGAATTGCTCCCCATACTAACAATCTATGGCTTAGGTGGTCGGCCCTTCTACATGATATTGCCAAACCTGCTACCAAGAAATTCTCACCTCAATTGGGATGGACTTTCTATTCTCACAATTTCATTGGATCTAAAATGGTGCCTGCATTGTTCAAAAAAATGAAGTTCCCCATGAATGAGAAAATGAAATATGTGCAAAAGATCGTTGAACTTCACATGCGTCCAATCGTACTTTCAGAAGTTGAAGTCACTGATTCTGCCATTCGAAGGCTCCTTTTTGAAGCAGGTGATGACATTGACGATTTGATGACGCTGTGTGAAGCAGATATAACTTCAAAAAATCCAGAGAAAGTCAAAAAGTATTATGGAAATTTCCAACTGGTACGGCAAAAGTTGAAAGATCTTGAAGAAAGAGATCATATTAGAAATTTCCAGCCGCCTGTATCGGGTGAGACTATCATGGAATTATTTGGATTGACCCCCTGCCGAGAGGTGGGATTGATCAAAACAGCAATCAAAGATGCCATTCTTGATGGGATCATTCCAAATGAACAAACTGCTGCGTATCAGTTTATGCTTGATAAAGGTAAAGAGTTGGGATTAAATCCAGTAAATATGGGTTCAGTTTAAGCATATTGGCGATAGTATTGGATTATTGATCAGAAGAATTCTTTTCAATCCATAGTTATCATCAACTCTGTAAATAGTAATACCTCAAAATGCCATAATGCCAAAATGCCAATCCCTTTATTTGTTAGTTTAAACCGATGAACAAGCCTGCTGAGTTTCGGGAGTAATTAGAGACAAATAATAATCAAATTAAAATGCACAGGTGACATTTTGGCATTATGGCATTATGACATTTAGCTGAAAATAGCTGAATATCCCCTTAAATAAAACTCATTTTATTCGCCATCAATGCCTTACCATATTAAATTTAAGCAAAATGGGGAGGTGATCTGAGAAACCATCCTGGTATTTAAACCCCACATAAGTTCGTTTTGGTTTAACACCTCCATATTTTTTATCTGGCTCCAGGAGAAAAGCTGCTTCAAATATTTCGGCCTTTAATAGATTAAGACAACTATTTTTTTGAATAAAATAATCGGAAACTATCCATTGGTCAAATACCTGCCACGAATACATGTTTTTAATGGTTTTAACCTGACTATTCATCCATTTAAACGATAGATTTATCATTTCTCCCTGAATATCAGGATCATCTACTTTCAAAGCATTCAAAACCTTGAATAGGCTTTCATCTTCTGGGGTGTCATTAAAATCGCCCATGCAAATAATCTTTGCTTTTGGATAATCAGCCATCAATTCATGAATCGACTTTTTCAAAACGCCCCCTGCCAGACTTCTGTAACGCATTGTTTCCATGAGTCCACCATATCTGGAGGGCCAATGATTAACAAAAACAGTTATAGTATCACAATTATTTAAAACTCCGCTTACCTGAAGAATATCCCTGGTTTTAAATTTAGAATTCAATGGGTCAATTACTGGAATAGCCTTATAATTAAACGGTTTAAACAGTTCAGGCCGATAAATCAAGGCCACATCAATTCCTCGTAAGTCAGGAGAATCTTTATGAACGATCTTAAATTCGTATTTATTTAGCGGCGTTCGTTTTACCAGCATATCCAGCACCTCTTGACTCTCAATTTCGCAAAGACCAACCATTACCGGAGCGTTCCATTTACCCGCTGCCAAAATAACCTTGGCCAAACGGTTTGATTTGTCCCGAAGTCGTCCATAATTCCACCTGCGATCTCCACCAGGGGTAAATTCATCATCTAGGGTAAGAGAATCATTTTCAGTATCATACAGATTCTCAGTATTGTAAAACATGAAGGTAAATTCATCGTTCACCTTGTCTGGCTGTGAAAAAGAATTGATACTGCCATAGAAAAGCGACAATAGGACTAAAACTAAAAGTTTCATATTGACTAACTTAACCTTTATGGATTACAAAAGAAAATTTAAGAGAAGTACTAAAAGTCCTATAAGATTATTAGGATTGCCAGCTTACGAAGATAACTATTTGGCTTCCTTCTCCAATCGCTCCAAGGCACCAAGATCCGGTCCTTTATCAATTAGCCTGTCTTGCCCTTTCAAATCGAGAGGTACCAGACGTGCAATGATCACTTTCCCTGAATCTTTTGCAGGGCTCAAAGTGTCAAGTTCAAAGTTGAATTTATTATAGGGATCAACGAATTTTGGATTGATGCCTTTTAAAATATTCACAAAATGATCGGCATTAGAGGTTTTGAATGTATCGGCGACTTGAAGAATACATCTGTCAAATTTATAATTAAACAAAGCATCATTTCTTTTATCTAGAAGAAGTTCATTCCCGTCAAACGCATTTCCAGTAATAATGCAATTACCGAAATTTGCTTTTACAAGATCACCCACATAATCAGGTTTATCCTTTTTAACGCTCACGAAATTTTGAATCAGCAATGATGGTGTTGAACGGGCTTTCGAGGAATAACCACCCCAGTAATTAGCGATTGTCGTATGAGTAAATTCATAACTTCCACCGACTAGCAATGCAACTGCAAATGAACCGCAGTTTGTTATTAAGCAATTCTCGGCCGCAATTTCAGATTTCAATGCAAAAATTCCGGCATAAGCCATATTCTGGATTTTAGTATTGCTAAGTTTAACGGTGGCAAAACCTTCATCTTCAATGTTACCAATTTGCAGCCCTATATTACCATTTTTAATTTCAACATTCGTAAATTCATTGTTCTTACTACCTGAATACAGCAAAATCTGGCTCCATTGATCAGGCACATTGGCATAAGCATCCTCAAGCCGATCGCCCTGGAAAATTATCGGACTTTGAACCGTGCCTTTGGCTATTATTCTTCCTTTGACATATAATCCGGCATCTTTATGAAAATATATTTTGGTACCTTGCTCAATAGTTAATGTTTCATTACTATCGACAAAAGCGTAATTATAAACCAAATAGGGTTTTTCATTAGTCCAGGTAGTACTCTTCAACCTTTGTTGTTTGATCAGTTTAAAATCCTGACCCCAGGCAACCAAATCAACATCCTGCTGATTTGAATTTGTTTCAAACACAATTGAATCTTTAACTACAAGCGGCAGATTCTGCCCATTGGGATCAACAGTGACTTCCACGAAAATATATAGACTGTCAAATGGGGCAATTTCCAGATCATGTACTTCATTTGCAGCAACTCCATTGATATTAAGACTAAAGTTTGACCGTTCTCCTTTGGCAAGTTTAATAGATGAAATTAGAACCTTTTGATTGTATCGATTATAGATTTTTAAGTTTTGAGTAGTCGATCCTAAAGTAGTAAATACAGTATCAAACATGACTGTATCAACAGAAAAACGAAGTTTGACATCCGACGAAGTAATGTATTTTTCATCTTTACAGGAAAAGATATACCCCAAAGTGAGGATCATGATCAATATGTAGATAAGTTTCTTCAACTATAAGTTTTTCTAGGATAACGTTAATTTGCCGCTCTTTGTATATCAAAAGTAATAAATGATTTTCACATATTTTAACATTCAGCCAACTAAATGATAAAAACTTTTTTTTTAACAAACTTTATATTTTCATGAATGATGTAAAAGGTAGAATTTACGTTCTTTATAGTACTATATTACAATGGATTAGAAAAATGGGCTTATGAAATTTGTTGTGTATTAATTTTTTAACAAATGACTATTTGAATATGACTATCAAATCAATTCCCGAAAATGATTTTGAAGTGCTCATTGTTTTTTATCTTTACAATTGGAATAGATGAAAGAATGAAAATATATACAACGATTTTGCTTGTCCTGAGTTTGGCCTTAGGATGTTGCTCCGCTCCAAAAAATCCGCCATTTTATAATATAACCAGTGATCGATGGGTCGATTCACTGATGAATAAATTAAGTCTGGATCAGAAGATTGGACAGCTTTTTATGATTCAGGCCTATTCAAATTTAAAAAATCCGAATACAGATGATTTGCTAAAATTGGTTAGTCAATTTCAGGTAGGTGGAATAATTTTTATGCAAGGCGGCCCTTTGGCTCAGGCTAAAATCAGTAATAAACTTCAACAAATGTCGAATGTTCCATTGTTGGTTGCCATTGATGCAGAAACAGGATTAGGTTTCAGGTTAGATTCGACCCTGAATTATCCGGTTCAAATGGCCTTGGGTGCTATTGAGAACGATTCACTGATCTATCAGATGGGTTATGAGATTGGGGAACAATGTCGGCTTTTTGGAATTAACATGAACATGGCACCCGTTTGTGATATCAACATAAATCCGGCCAATCCTATAATCAATTACCGCTCCTTTGGTGAGGACAAATTGCAGGTTGCCCGCAAGTCATGGTTATATGCAAGTGGAATGCAGGATGCCGGAATATTGGCAACTGCCAAACATTTCCCTGGCCATGGCGATACTCAGATTGATTCTCATTTGAGCCTCCCAGTAATACAACATAACAAAGCACAACTCGATTCAATTGAATTATATCCATTTACTTACCTGATCAATAAAGGAATTGGCGCTGTTATGACAGGGCATTTAAGTGTTCCTGCTCTTGACCCAAGCAAAAATCCTGCAACTCTATCATCGAAAATTGTCAACATCAAACTAAAAAAAGAGATGGGCTTCAAGGGTTTGGTGATAACAGATGCGATGAACATGAAAGGTGTCAGCAACCTATATACATCAGCCCAATCAGCAGTTAAAGCTTTGAAAGCGGGCAACGATATGGTTGAAATTGTACCCCGGCTTGATAAGGCAATTGCAGCAGTATTATTATCAGTAGCTAGCGGGGAATTATCTTTAGATGAAATAGATGAAAAATGCAGGAAGGTTTTAACAGTAAAAAAATGGCTTGGACTTGACAAAAAGAAATTGGTAGCAACCGCAAACCTGAACCAGAAATTAAATGACAACCGTTATCTTCTTACCAAACGATTGCTTCAGGAAGAGTCGCTAACAGTTTTGCTGAACAAAAAAAACTTATTGCCACTGCAACAATTTGATACATTGAAAATTGCCAGTTTGTCTATTAATTCCGATCAGACGACACCTTTTCAAAAGATGCTCGGAAATTATACTCAAATTGATCATTTTAATGTTAGCAAAACTCCATCTGAAGATGAAATGAACAATTTGCTTAATCAATTGAATCCTTACAACCTGGTTATTATTGGAATACATGGTATGGGATTATATCCTTTCCGACGCTTTGGAATTACCGATCAGGAAATCAGTCTGATTGAAAAACTCAAAGACAAGAATACAGTGACCTGTTTCTTTGGGAATCCTTATGCTTTGCAATATTTCCCTGCACTATCAAATGCCAGAAGTTTGATTATTGCTTATCAAGACGACAAGGATGTTCAGGAATTATCAGCACAACTGATTTTTGGGGCCACAAATGCAAACGGCAAACTTCCAGTAAATGTGAAAGATTTATATCCTATACGCTTTGGTATTGAACTAAAAAATATCCAAAGACTTAAATATACGCTTCCTGAAGAAGTAAAAATCAATTCTGTATATTTTAAACATTTGATTGATTCTATTGCCGAAGAGGGTATTGAAGCAAAGGCATTCCCAGGATGTCAGATTTTAATTGCTAAAGAGGGCAAAATAATTCTCAGTAAGAGTTACGGATATTTCACTTATGAGAACCAAAGAGCTGTGCAAAACACTGATTTGTATGATCTTGCATCTGTGACTAAAATAACGGCACCACTACCTGCTATTATGAAATTGTACGATGAAAACAAGATCAAACTGGATGAGCCCTTCTCTAATTATTTTTCTGAATTTAAAAAATCCAATAAAGCAGCGATGACTGTCAGAGACATTTTAATTCATCAGTCCCGCTTGCAGAGCAGTCTGCCTTTCTGGCTCGAACCAGGGAAAAGAACAGAACTGAGGAACGGCATTTTCAAAAATCAACCTGAAGAACAATTTCAAGTACGCATTTCAAAAAACATGTATGAGAGTAATGATTTTAAGACCCAGATCATCAAAGATATTGTTAAATCACCTCTAATATCAAAAAAAGAATATGTATACTCTGATCTGGGGTTCAGCCTTTTTCCATTTATGATTGAAAGAATAACTGGAAAATCCTTTCCAGAATATTTAAATCAGGAATTCTATAAGCCATTGGGCGCTGTAAGTACCGGATTTAAACCTTATGAGAGATATCCACTGGAACAAATTGCACCTACGGAACAAGACCTGACTTTCAGAAAAGACCTTTCTCAAGGATTCGTACATGACGAACTGGCTGCTGTGCTTGGCGGCATTTCCGGCAATGCAGGAATTTTCAGCTCTGCAAACGACTTGGCAAAGGTAATGCAAATGTATCTTCAGTTAGGTTATTATGGTGGAAAACAATACATTTCAACATCTACTGTCAAAGAATTTACAAAAGCGCAGTCCTCGGATATCAGTAACCGACGAGCTCTTGGATTCGACAGACCGAACCCGGGAATCAGGGGCTTAAAGAACAAATTCCCGGCACCAGATGCAAGTCCAGAAAGTTATGGACATACTGGCTTTACTGGAATATTTACATGGATGGACCCTGAAAACAAGCTATTATTCATATTCTTGTCAAACAGAGTTTATCCTACCAGAAAAAATTCAGGCATCACTGATCTTAATATTCGGCCCGCGATGCATCAGGCAATCTATGACGCAATTAAAAAAGGCCTTCACTAATACTTAATAAAAGTTAAATATTTTTCCGTAAGTAATACAATACTTTATGTAAGTAACGCTAAAACCCTTGCGAGAGAACAAAAAAACAAGAATAAAATCAGATAAACAATTACAATAAAAATGATGAATAAAAATTATTACAAAAAGATTAAGTATTTCATTGTTATATCTATATTAATTTTTAACTTTAAGCAGTCTTAAGTCAGATAAATAGTATATAACCATAAAACTAATTGTCATGGAGAGAAAAATCACATTTAACGAATTACGTCACATTAAAGACAGCTTACCTTCCGGTTCGATTCACAAAATTGCACAAGAGTTTAATATTGAGGTAGATACTGTCAGAAATTATTTTGGAGGTGCAAACTATGACAGAGGTAAATCAGTTGGATTACACATTGAACCGGGACCTGATGGTGGCGTTGTACTTCTCGATGACACTACTATTTTGGAAAGAGCTCAAGAGTTAATTTCTTCTCGACCTAATTAAAATTTTAATCATATAATTCGATAGACTGCCCTATCTTTGTGGGGCAGTTTTTTTTATGACCCATTCAATCTAAATTTCAGCTACCATGAAAAACCATTTACTTCTACTAACCCTATGCCTTCTAACTTTTACCGGTTATTCACAAAAATCATTATTTAACGGCAAAAACCTTAAAGGCTGGGAGATTTACCTTGGAAGCCCAATCACAGGATTTGAAGATCTGGCCAAAAAAGCCACACCCGAATCAACTTACCATGTAGTTCTTATTGATGGCCAAAAGATGATCCACGTTTCAGGCGATATCTTTGCATCGCTTGCTACTAAAGCGGAATATGAAAATTACCATCTACACCTTGAATTCAAATGGGGTGAAAATGTATATGGTCAACGCAACAGCGGACTACTATATCACAGCTTTGGCCCATTTGGCGCGGCATTCGGAACTTGGATGGCAACCATCGAACATCAGTTGATGCATGGCAGTGTGGGTGATACTTACCTGATGGCCAATACCTATTGCGAAACCAAAGTAATTAAAACCGGAGACGGCAAAAGTTTCATGTACGATCCAGAAGGATTGCCGATATCATTCAGCGAAACCGATAACGGCCGTTCAATCAAAAAAGCTTTCGATGCAGAAAAGCCTGTTGGAGAATGGAATACAGTCGATTTATATTGCTACGGACAAACATCAGTACATAAAGTAAATGGCCATGTGGTGATGGTCAATACGAAATGTAGTAAAATTGAAAATGGCCTCAAGTTACCCCTTAACAAAGGAAAAATTCAGATACAATCAGAAGGCGGCGAGCTTTTCATCCGCAAAATAGAAATCCAAAAAATTAAGGGAATCCCTGCAGAGTTACTCAGATAATATCCTATTCAAAAGCTTTTAGCCTATTAGGTGCTATACCGATGCTATACCATAGCCTTTGTTAATAGGTAGATAATAGGCAGATAATAGGTAGATAATAGGTAGATTACAGGTAGATTATAGGTTTATGAACTTATTATCTGCCTATTATCTTCCGATTTACCAAGGCGTTGGTATAGCGTCGGTATAGCGCTGGTATAGCGAAAATTTATGGTGGAATAAAGGAAATGAGATGAGATTGTATTTTTACTTCAATATAAGGATGGGACGATTTTCAAATATACAAAAAATAAATGATTTATTTAGGAGATGTAAGAAAAATATAGTGAGTGTAATTTAAGTTTAATTTGACCGATTATAAGTTGTACGCAGCTGTATTTGTCAGCGAATTAAATTTTTCAGATTTTATCTTTCAGACTTTTTATCTAAAATCTTACAATAACAATTTATTACATAATTACTTACGTAATACTTTCTAAATAAAGGGTATCAGGGCATAGGTCAACTCCATTGACCCATTGTATGCTTCCTAAAAAAGGTTTTACAGAATTGAACACACTCAAATCATGTAATTCCTTAAATATTCCAATTTCCAAATAAGGTTTTACATCGAACCTTTTGATTTCACCATTACTGAATGTCAGTATTAGCAAATAATTATTTTCAGGTTTCACATTAACTACTCTTGGATTCATCGGTTTATTATTTTAATGGATCAATTTTAAAAATAGTTTCTCCACAACAATAAATTTATTAGATATTATTACAATAACCTCTCTCCCACTGAACTTTATCATGAATAATTTGTCTATAAACTGAAAAATATACGCTTTAATTTATGCTGAATAAATAGAATCGTCTGATGGATTATTTTAGGTTAATGCGCTACTTGTAACTATTCATCTAACAATTCAAATTGTGTATTTACTTTTGGCACAGCAATTGAGGCTTTATATCAATAGTTCCAATTGTATTTTTCGATTGAATACTGAATATTAAATCAGTTAAATTTAAGGATAATAAAATTAGAAATACCTACAATACTTTGTTTTATGAAACGAATATTTTTAATACTTGTATTAGCAGTACTTATTATATCTGCCTTTGGAAAACAAAAATCTGAGGCTAAAAAAAACACTATAAATGAATTTGGAATTGTCAATACTTCAACGCAGGTTTCAACAAATAGAAATGATGAACTACTGACCAAAGCTGAATTTATTGAGAAAGTTTGGGATTTTACCAAGTCGCCCAATGATTGGAAATACCTGGGTAACAAGCCTGCTATCATTGATTTCTATGCAGATTGGTGTGGCCCTTGTAGAATTGCAAGTCCGATACTTGAAGAAATAGGGGCTGATTATGCTGGTAAAATTCTGATATACAAAATAAATACTGATCAGGAACGCGAATTGGCTAAGGTGTTCAACATTACAGGCATTCCGGCATTCCTATATATACCGGTCAATGGGAAGCCAATAATGATGGCTGGAATCGGCAAATCAAAAGAAGAAACCAAAAAGATGTTTATTGATAATATAGAGAAGTATCTGTTGGTGAAAAAATAAAAGATTAACAGTTTGCTTCGTTCTTCACAATGACGAATCTTGTAAGCTATTTAATATGAAGCAAATACAACTACAATCTCAACCTAATTTATCAAATAATTTACACCATTATAATATTAGTTTTCAGATTGATATAAAATAAAAACCCGGATTGCTGTCCGGGTTTTGTTATTTATGAGATACTTATCAAACTATTTAGCACGTTCAATTGTAATGGTTTTTGTTGGTTGATCGCAAACATCAGATGGTCCCCAATATTGAATTGGTCCTGGATAGACAAAAGAAGTTTCGATAGCCCATTTTTCACGATTAGCAGCCAGAAATTTAAACGGGGCGCTGTCCAATTCGACCAATGCTTTCTGAATCACTGGTTTTAAATGACCGTGACGACGTTCCATGTTCATCATCATGGTTACAGGAACACCACCGGCAATCCATTCAGCTGCAGGAGCCGTCAGGTTACTAACTGATGACATATAACCTGTTTTACCTTCAGCAATAAGAAAGGAAGCATTGTAACCCAATGAATAACAATAGTCTGCATCAAAATTTGATGGAGAAGCACAACGACCTTCATATCCAAAGAAGTGATACTGAGTACCAAATTTTCCTTTGAACTCACCTGTTTTTTTCATTTCTTTCAGTCGGCTTTTCACCATTTCACCCAACAACTTTTCAGTTTCAATGAGCGATACCTGAACGTTTCCATGAGGATCGCGATCAAGAGTTAACTGATCGGCAATTCCGGAAGGCAATAAGGTATATAGTTTTGCTGATTCAGGTGATAGAATTCCGGCAACAAAAGTGCGGCCTTCAACTTTATTTGTAAATGATTTAAATTTCTGTTCACTTTCTGAACCTTCAGCCAGCAGGTCGTTCAATTCAGAAATCAATGCTTTCATTTCAGGAACAAATTCAACCAATCCTTCAGGAATTAAAGCGACGCCAAAGTTTTCAGCATTGGCAGCACGCTTGGCAACAATCTGAGCCATATAGTCAACAATTTCACCCAGCGTCTGTTTTTTAAGTTCCACTTCCTCCGAGATCAACGTAATGTTAGGTTGAGTCTGTAAAGCACATTCCAAACCGATATGAGAAGCTGAACGGCCCATGAGTTTGATGAAGTGCCAGTATTTTTTAGCTGAATTGGCATCGCGTTCGATATTGCCAATCAATTCAGAATAGACTTTTGTGGCTGTGTCAAAACCAAATGAAGTTTCGATCATGTCGTTTTTCAAGTCCCCATCAATGGTTTTAGGACAACCAATAACCTGTATACCAGTATTTTGAGCGGCATAATACTCAGCCAAAACGCAGGCATTGGTATTGCTGTCGTCACCGCCGATAATGATTAAAGCTTTGATGTTCAATTGCTTCATGATCTCAGTACCTTTATCATACTGAGCTGCTTCCTCTAATTTTGTACGACCAGAACCGATGATATCGAAACCACCTGTATTGCGGAATTGATCGATATAAGAAGATGTCAGTTCAATGTAATTATGATCTACCAGTCCACCTGGACCTCCCAGGAACCCATATAACCTACTATCAGGATGGAGGTTTTTGATACCGTCAAAGATACCTGAAATCACATTATGCCCTCCTGGTGCCTGTCCGCCGGAAAGTATTACTCCCACATTTACAGCAGAATATTGTTTTTTTCCTTCACCAGCTTCAAAAGTAATTAAGGGCATTCCATAAGTATTTGGGAAAAGCTCCTTAATCGAATCCTGATCAGCAACGGAATTGGTTTTCACACCTTCAACCAGTTTAACGGTCGATTTCAATGAATTTGGAAGTTTTGGCTGATATTTAGCCCTTTCTAATTGTAATGCGCTAATGGTCATAGTTTTTTATTTTATTGAGAAGGTTTTATTATAAACCACTGCGAAAATAAACTAAAACCTTGGGATTTATCATCAGATTGACAGCTTATGTGATCTATTTAAAGAAAATTTAAACAAATTAGATTTAATGTCTAAAAAAAGGCAGATGTCAGAAATGTAATACCATCGTTGGAATAAAGTCGGAAAGAACATATCCTTATTATAACCTTCAAAATTAATACCGTTAAAATTAACTTCAATTCTAAAAGTTCAGGTCAATTAACAACCGGAACTTACAGCCTAATATTACTGATTTATTGTCCCGGCATTTACAACAGGTGAGGCTTCCTTATCACCGCACAAAATGACCAACAAATTACTTACCATTGTTGCTTTTCTATCTTCATCAAGCTTTACGATTTCACGTTTACTTAATTCGTCCAAAGCCATTTCAACCATACTGACAGCACCTTCAACGATTTTAAAACGAGCAGCAACAATAGCAGTGGCCTGCTGACGTTTCAACATAGCCTGAGCGATTTCCTGTGCATAAGCAATGTAATTGATACGAGCTTCAATGACATGAATACCAGCGATATCCAATCGTTCACGGATTTCACCCTCGAGCATTTGATTTACTTCTTCACCCCCATCACGTAAGGTAATTTTGGCATGATCGTCTTCAATATTATCATAAGGATATAAACCAGCCAACTTCCGCAAAGCAGCTTCGCTCTGCACCACCACAAAATGCTCATATTCGTCAACACCAAAAGCCGCTTTGTAAGTTTCTTCAACATTCCAAACGAGAACTAGTCCAATCATGATCGGGTTACCCAATTTATCGTTTACCTTAATAGGTTCGCTGTTAAAATTTCGGGCTCTTAACGAAAACTTCTTTTTAGTAAAAAATGGATTGGCCCAAAAGAAACCATTGTCCTTAATTGTACCCTTGTAAGCACCAAAAAGCAACAATACAAAGCATTGATTAGGATCGACAGCAATAAACCCGGTTGCTATGAAGACAAATATAACAGTTAATGGCGCTGCAAAGACGATTGCTTCATTGGCAAATCCAATAATTGCCAATCCAATTAATACAATTTCGAGTACAATGAATAAATAACCGGAGCGCGCAGTAAATAACTTTTCCATTTTATCAGATTTAGTTGTTTCGATATTGTTCAATTTGCTATCAGGAGGATGTAGTATCTGGAAATTATCGCCTTTAAATATATACAAATCAGTTGACAATATTTTCTTGATGCATTTTCAAACTCCATAAGCCATGCGAATATAATGATTTTTTTCTGTTAATCAGGCATTTAATTCTTTTTCATTTCCCTGAGTATTTCCTAATAAAAATCCCCATGGTTTTAAAGGGTCGATATGATCAAATATTATCTTCACAATTGCCAGAATAGGAAGAGAGAGAAACATACCGGCTATACCCCATAAAGCATTACCACCTAGAACTATGACTATTGAGATAAGTGCATTAATTTTTACTTTAGAAGCAACGATTGTAGGTATAATGTAATGATTGTCAACCATCTGAATGAAATAATAGATCGCCAAAACGTAAAGGGCATAGATAGGCGATGATTTGGTTGCAAGTGCTACCAATATGGGCAATGCCACTGCCACAATACCACCAATGAAAGGGATTACATTGACCAAAGCCCCAATAACACCAAGCATTATCGCGAAATCAATTCCAAGGATTAGTAGGCCGATTGAATTCAGAGTTGCAATTATAACCGCTTCAATGAGTAGTCCGTTCAGATAATGCTGAATAACACTTTCAGTTTGAATTGTAATTTCACTCAGCTTGCTTTTATGCTTTGTTCCAAAAAGACGATAAATAAATTCGAGTAAGAGAGGTTTATAGTATAGAAATAAAAAAACATAAACAGGAATTAAAATTAATTCAACTAATAGACTACCAACACTCAACAGAGTAGTACCTATGAAGGCATTACTGGATTTTAAAAGTTCACTTTCAGTTTTTAGAATCAAGTTATGAATCTTGTCAGGATTTACATCAAAATAGGATGAACTCCAAGTAATCATTTGAGTGAACATGTCGGTTGTCTTACTAACCAAATCGGGCCAGAAATCACTAAACCTACTTACTTGGGAAAACAGAAGAAGAAAAATAACGGCTATAATTAAAAATACAACAGCGATTGCCATAAATATGGCAATTACTTTGTTTATCTTATGACGAACAAAGAAATCAACTATAGGCTTTATTACAATAGCGATAATCATTGCAAAAATAATAGGAACAATAATAGATTTTAAATTATATAAAATATTGATTAAAAAATATAATCCAACAAGAATTAAAGTTGCTTTGGCATAATATGGAAATTTCAATTCTTTATTTATCATGATTAGGACGATTTATTTTGATACTAAATATTCATTTTTAAAGGCTTTACTTCAATTCAGAAAATGTAGCACAATGAGATTCATTTGAACTATTTTCAGAAAATGATTGAATTGGTGAATAAATTACCAAATCAAATTTGATTTGTATATTTTTAAACATCCATATAAATTTAAGCAATTATTAAATATGAAACATTGTTGAATTCATAAAAACGAATATATAATTCAACTACATGTTTTATGACTTGGATGGGGGGATGGCTAGATGGTTGGATGGTTGAGGGTTGGAGGGTTGGAGGGTTGGAGGGATGAAAAGATATTTGTCTTTTGAACGAATATAAAATTTAACATTAAAGCAAAAAAAAGGCATCTTTCTCAAGATGCTTTTTAAAATACATTTTCCAGGTTCAATTCAAATTCAGTTCAATAAAGTCGACTTGGTTCGAATGAAGTACTTCATATTGAGATGCAAAATTTAATATCGCATCCATACTACTTTGCGATGGTTCAAATACCATTTGATTTGAATCCAAATTACAATCATCAAAATCGACATAAGGGTGTTGTAAAAATTCAACTTCTCCTTTACCGGCCCGATAAGAACTGATTAAATAATTCAAGGTACATAATTTATTCATAGGCATTTTTACTGTGTTATTGGTTACAGTGAGATAACGCCGTCAGAATAATAATATTGTAATAAAACCTAATTTTTTGTCAGACAAAGATTTTTTTTCTCAATCATTTTCCGTAAATTAATCAGCGCATATCGCATACGCCCCAAAGCGGTATTAATACTAACATTGGTAAGATCAGCGATTTCCTTAAAGCTAAGGCCCTGAAAATGGCGCATCATAATCACCTGCCGCTGATCTTCGGGTAGTTCTTCAATTAATTGCCGCACATCACAAGTAATTTGATCGTAAACCAATTTATCTTCGATATTCTCTTCAGAGTACTTTGGAGAATTGAAAAGATCAATTGCAGTATCATCATTTGAGGTAGTGCAAAGTAATTTTTCTTTTCTGAAATGGTCAATAATCAGGTTGTGGGAAATGCGCAGAACCCAAGAAATGAATTTTCCATTTTCAATATATTTTCCAGTGGCTAACGACCTAATCACTTTAATGAAAGTATCCTGGAATATATCTTCCGCAAGATGATGGTTTTTTACAATCAGTACGATGTAGGTAAAGACTCTTTTTTTATGGCGTGAAATTAGAATTTCGATAGCAGCCTTATCGCCATCAACATATTGTTTAACGAGCGAATTATCGCTCAACTCTTCTGTTTTGAACATTACTCAAGTTATTAGGTGACCGTTAATTTTAATAATCAAAGAGTATAGTTCTTCCGATAGGCAAATTTTCTTGAATGAGAGTTAAACAATTTGTTAATTTTGTGATTGTAAAAATGAAACAATTTTTCGAGAAAAACAAATTTTATTACATATATAACAACATAACAAATGAATTTACCATCAAATAAATCCTCTTTTATCCAGATTAAGGGTGCCAGAGTTCACAATCTTAAGAACATTGATATCAATATTTGTCGCAATAAACTCATAGTAATCAGCGGATTGTCAGGCTCAGGAAAGTCCTCATTAGCGTTTGATACACTGTATGCCGAAGGTCAGCGACGATACGTAGAAAGTTTATCATCGTATGCCCGACAATTTTTGGGTCGTATAAATAAACCTGAGGTGGATTATATCAAAGGAATTCCTCCAGCAATTGCTATTCAGCAAAAAGTAAATACCCGCAATCCCCGCTCCACAGTGGGTACTTCAACCGAAATTTACGACTATATGAAGCTGTTGTATGCCAGAATCGGGAAAACCATTTCACCTATTTCGGGTAAAGAAGTCAAACAGCACCATGTGAGCGATGTAACCAATTTTATACAATCTTTTCCTGAAAATACCCGTTTCATGATTGGTTCACCCCTGAAATTAAAGAACGGGCGCACCATGCTTCAAGAAGCTGAGTTATTACTTCAACAAGGTTTTTCAAGGCTGGATATCAACAATGAAATTCAAAAAATCGATGAACTTCTAAAGGAAAATAAAGAAGTGCCATGCGGTGATTTGTCATGTAATGTAGTGATTGACAGGGCAACAGTTTTAAATGATGAAGATAACCTTAGCAGAATTGCTGATTCAGTGCAAACAGCTTTTTTTGAAGGCCAGGGCGAATGTATCGTCAAGATTTATGAAGGGACATCGGTTGTTGAAGAACATTTCTCCAATCTTTTTGAAGCCGATGGAATCGAATTTGAAGAACCATCGGTTCACATGTTCAGTTTTAATAACCCAATAGGCGCATGTCCAACATGCGAAGGATATGGGAAAATAATCGGTATTGATGAAGATTTGGTGATCCCCAACAAATCGTTGTCCATTTATGAGGATGCAGTGGCTTGTTGGAAAGGCGACAAAATGAAAGAATGGAAAGACGAACTGGTTTTTGCAGCCGAAAAGTTCAATTTCCCTATTCACAAACCTTTCTACGAATTAAGTAAAGATCAGCGAAACCTTTTATGGACCGGGAATAAATACTTTCAGGGACTTAACAAATTCTTCAAAATGCTTGAAGAAAACGCCTATAAAATACAGTATCGGGTCATGCTTTCAAGGTACAGAGGGAAGACTGATTGCACCGAATGTCATGGGACACGTCTTAAAAAGCAAGCCGGATATGTGAAAGTAGGTGAACAATCAATCCAGGAATTGGTAATTCTTCCTATCAATGAATTAACTGACTTCTTTTCCAAGCTGACACTTTCAGAATACGAATCACAAGTTGCAGAACGCATTCTGACGGAAATAAATAACCGCCTTGATTTTCTGAATGATGTGGGCCTTGGATACCTGTCCTTAAATCGGCTTTCATCTTCGTTATCAGGTGGTGAATCACAGCGCATTAACCTGGCAACTTCACTTGGAAGTAGTCTGGTTGGCTCGATGTACATTCTGGATGAACCTAGCATTGGGCTTCATTCCAGAGATACTGAGAGGCTGATAAGGGTCTTGCGCAAATTGCAGAAACTTGGCAACACAGTAATCGTTGTTGAACACGACGAAGACATAATCAGGGCTGCAGACGAAATAATTGATATTGGCCCATTGGCAGGCCGGCTGGGAGGCGAAGTTGTATTTCAGGGTACCCACGATGAATTAGAGGCTTCATCGGAGAGCATGACTGCCAAATATCTGACGGGAAGGGAAAAAATTGACATACCGCAAACACGACGCAAATGGAATAATTTTATTGAGATTACCGGAGCGCGTGAAAACAATCTAAAAAATTTAGATGTGAAATTCCCGCTCAACACTATTTGCGTGGTCACAGGCGTAAGCGGTTCAGGTAAATCATCACTGGTCACTAAAGTGCTGTATCCAGCTCTTGCAAAGATGTTTGGGGGGTTCAGTGAGAAAACAGGACAGCACGACCAAATCAGGGGCGATTTTAACCTGATTACTTCAGTCGAATTTGTAGATCAGAACCCGATTGGGAAATCGTCAAGATCAAATCCGGTGACTTATCTGAAAGTTTATGATGAGATTCGTAAACTATATTCTGAACTGCAAAGCTCAAAATTCAGTGGATTTAAGCCATCCCATTTCTCATTCAACATCGAAGGAGGAAGGTGTGAAGAATGTCAGGGTGAAGGTGAAATCACGGTCGAAATGCAATTCATGGCTGATATTCATCTTACTTGCGAAAGTTGCAAAGGGAAGCGCTTCAGGGATGAGATTCTCGAAATTACCTTTGAAGGAAAAAACATCTTCGATATACTTGATTTGACTGTTAATGAGGCAATTGATTTCTTCGGAAGTAAACTATCCACCTCATCAAAGAAAATTGCTAAATTGCTTAAACCACTTCAGGATGTGGGACTTGGCTACGTAAAACTGGGGCAATCATCAAGTACTTTATCCGGAGGTGAAAGCCAACGTATTAAACTTGCCTCCTTTTTGGCCAAAGAAAAGGGAAGTCCCTCTTTATTTATATTTGATGAACCAACCACAGGATTGCATTTTCATGACATCCGCAAACTGCTCGATTCTTTCAATGCACTGATTTCAAGAGGGCACAGCATTATCATTATAGAACACAATTTGGATGTAATAAAATGTGCAGATTGGGTGATTGACCTTGGACCTGAAGGAGGAAAAGATGGTGGAAATCTATTATTTGAAGGTACACCAGAAGACCTTGTCAAAGTTCCCAAATCATATACCGGTATTGCGTTGAAAGGAAAACTATGAAATTGGGGATAACATGATTTCGATCGAAGTAGATATCGATCAAAAACTTGCATTAAGCAGGGTTTAATCTTATGCAGGAGCATTTACATTCCTCTATTTCCGAGAAAAGGATAAAAAGACAATTGGCAATTTGGCATTTTGGCAATTTGGGCTACCAGTAAATTTTATCAATCCCTAGTGACAACATGAGTTCGATCTAATAAACTCATTAATTTAATGTGACCTCACGTTTTTTATTTGCGACACATTTTCTTAGTTTTTTATTTTTTATTTGCGACACTTGCGACACTTGCGACGATGCTATTTCTATTTTTGACATTTTCTCATCATCTCTATGTCACTGATGCTTTGGCAGGGGCAAAGAAAAAGGGAAAATGTACAAGCGAGAAAATATACATCGGACTTAGTAAATGTAAAAATGTGAAAAATCGAAATAGCATCGTCGCAAGTGTCGCAAGTGTCGCAAGTAAAAAAAAATGAATAACTAAGAATAAAGTAGTGTGTCAAAACTTGAATTTGGCCAACTATCTTTATACTAATATTTTACTAAATCGTACTAATGTAAAAAAAACAAGTATCAAAAAGTGAAAGACATCTTTTGATACTTGTTTAAGTTTTCAATTACAGCTAAGGAATTTATTGACCCTGTTGCTGCATTCTTTTAGCTCTGTCTTCGGCTTGTTGTTTCCGAAATGCATCAAGTTTCACTCCCTGTTCAGGGGTTAAAACTGCTTTTAAAAGTTTATCTGTTTCTGCGGTCATTTTGGTTCTCTCTTCACGCATTTTAACGCGGTCAACAGTACCACTTTCACGCATTTTAGCAAAAGCTTCTGACTGTTTTTTCTGCGCTTCGGTAACAATAGGAGTAATCTTTGCAACCTCATCCTTTGACAAACTTAATGCGGTAGTAAGTCCATCAATTTCTCTTTGAAGTCTGGCCGCAGGATCGCCTTGTTGTGCAAAACTTGAACCCAGAGCGAAAATTGCTACGAAAACAACCAATAATAATTTTTTCATACTCATAAATTTTTAAGTTCTGCTTTTAGACGCAAAATTATATAGTTAGTTTAATCTAGTTGTAAAGAATTTTAATTGGGGATAAAAAAAAAGAGGTTGGAACTTTCGAACCAACCTCTTTTCAAAAAGAAAATATCTTTCTTATTATACACGTTTTTCTTTGATACGGGCTTTCTTGCCGGTAAGAGCACGTAAATAATATAATTTTGCCCTACGGACACTACCTTTTTTATTCACTTCGATCTGGTCAATAAATGGTGAATAAAGAGGGAAAATTCTTTCAACGCCAATGCTACCAGACATTTTACGAACTGTAAAAGTTTTGGTTACATCTGTTCCTTTTTTCTGAATAACTACACCACGAAAATTCTGGATACGTTCTTTGTTACCTTCTATAATCTTGTAAGAAATAGTAATGGTATCACCTGAATTAAAAGGAGTATGCTCTTTTCTTTCTTCAACAAACGCATTTTGCGCAACTTTAATTAAATCCATTTTTATATTTTTTAGTGGCAATATTACATCAATCAAATGAGTAAGAGATTGCGGAAATGTGGCGCAAAAATAGTAAAATTATTCATACAACCTAACTCCCGCTTAAACAAAAAGATGAAGTATTCTTTCAAATACTCAATGGCCTGGCTCACCAATCATTTTCAGATGACTACCAGTACCTTCAACAATTACTTTTTTCCACCAATCGGGGTAACCAGGCTGGTTAGGACTTGCGGGCATTCCTGTTTCAGTTCTTTCAAACAGGCCATCTTTTTCTTTCTTGATGTTTCCATCCATGAATTTTACAATTAAGAATTGCGACAATTTTTTCCATTCATGAGTCATTCCATTCGCCTGATTCACAGAATAATCACTCAAAAATTCAATAGTCTCTTTTTTCTTGCCGGCATTCCACAGACTTTGTGCTGCCATGTCGACACTTGCAGTATAAGCTACAAATTTATCTTCCAGGTTCTTTTGAACTTTCTGAATATCAGGAATCATGACATCGTATCGAAGGTAGGCAAAATTCGAAACTAAATTAAATGTCCAGAAGGCCGAAGTTTCAGAATAAGTAAGCAAATCGCCGTTCCCAACTTTAAAACATTCAGGAATTTCTGTTATACCACAATACATCGGAACATAACAGGTGCTGTAGGTGTCGTCAACGCCAAACCATTGAATTCCGCCTATAGGATTAGGTAACCATGAACGTGACTGAGCCACGAATGAAAAACCTGTCTGCTGTGTCGAAATGGCCCTTTCGTTGACATAATTAACTGAATCGACTTTAAAAGTCAACGGACGCCAACGATAAGGTAATTTAAATGGACCTGCTCCAATATCTTTCGTCATATCCATTGCTGTACCTTCGAAATGATCGCGCATCATTCCCATCACATCCTGAACGCTCAGCTTTTTATCAGGCTTGACCCACAAAGGCATTCTATTGGATGGTAATTTATTTACACCTTCATGTTTTACGTTTCCAAGGACATATTCTTCATATTGTTTCATCCCTGAAAATACCTTATTAAATCCTGCGTACACACGTGCATCGCTGAAACGGGCTCCACTAAAATCCACTGGTGCGTAAATGTCAGAGAAACTGAAATCCTTGTTCATTCCATCGAACCAGCCTTTTTCATGTGCAAAAGAAATTACGTCTTTGGCAAACAAACAATTTTCTTCATCATTCATCGGAAAAGTAGTAATACGTGCCTGATTGGCATGGCCGCTGATGTAGCCGTCTGGAATTCGCTGAGCCACCCAAACAGCACCCTTCTCACCTTCACCTTTGCCGATCATTTCCATGATCCATGCTTCGTTGGCATCTGAAATGGAAAAGGATTCACCCTCACTGGCATATCCGTATTTTTCAACCAGATCTGTCATTACCTGAATGGCTTCACGAGCAGACTTGGCCCGTTGCAAAGCTATATAAATCAAACTTCCGTAATCCATTATGGCACCCTTTTGAGTGAACAAAACTTCACGTCCGCCATAAGTAGTTTCACCAATAGCAACCTGAAATTCGTTCATGTTTCCCACAACACTGTAAGTATGATCCACTTCAGGAATGCGACCAAGGGACTTACCGGTATCCCACTCAATTATATCACGGAATGCTCCCGGAGCATTATCTCGTGCGGGTTGGAAGTACAATTCACCATATAAAGTATGTGAATCGGCCGCATAGGTAATCATGGTTGAACCATCGATGGTTGCCCCTTTGGTAATTAAAAAATTGGTACATCCCTTAGATGCCTGCATGTTCCCAATCAAAGCCAGCAGAGATAATCCTATAACACGATGAATATTTTTTATCATGACAATATTCTATTTTGAATTTACTACAAATATAATTATTCTAAAGTATAAATATTAGGGTTTATTTTCAGACTTTAAAGAAGCCTGATTTTATGCATTTGAAACATGAGAAAGATCAGGGAAAAGTGGAAAGTGATCAGTGATCAGTATTCTTTAAAATTCCCACAGCCAGACAAATCCAGCCAGCGACAAAAGACAGTCCACCAATGGGAGTAATGACTCCAAGTATTTTTATCCCTGAGATCGATAGGGCATATAAACTTCCTGAGAATAAAATAATACCAATAATTAGCAATAAACCAGACCAATTGAGCCACTTCGATTTAATTTGATAACCAATTAATCCGATCAACAATAATCCCAGTGAGTGATAAAACTGATATTCGACGCCTGTTTTGTAAACATCCAACATATCAGCTGATAAACTGGCTTTTAAAGCGTGGGCTCCAAAAGCACCGAGCAAAACACCAAGGGCCATTAATAAAGCGCCGGCAATCAGGATTCTTTTCATTTTCTAAAGTTACTAAAATAATGTTACAGTAACTAATCCAAAATATTGTACTTTGAAGAGTTGGATTGATATCAATAAAAATCCCGCAGGTAAAGCCAGCGGGATCTATGGATGTTTTGATTCCTAACTTTTCTAAAGTTCTAAACTTGGAAAAGTTATGATTATGGATTACCTTCCTAATCCAATTTATGGATGACCAATCCGGACCTAAGTTTAGGTTCAAACCAGGTGGTCTTGGGAGGCATGATATTACCTGAGTCCGCTATATTGATCAACTGTTGCATGGATACAGCGAATAAGGCAAATGCCACTTTAGCATCTCCCCTATCGACCCTTTTTTTCAATTCACCAAGGCCTCTGATTCCACCAACGAAATCAATTCTGGTTGAAGTCCTAAGATCGTCAATACCAAGGATTTGATCAAGCACAAGGTTCGACAAAATAGTTACATCGAGCACTCCAATTGGATCGTTGTTGTTGAAAGTTCCAGGTTTGGCAGTCAATTTATACCATTTCTCAGAGAGGTACATGCTGAACTCATGCAATTTGGCTGGTTTGTAAATTGTTGTGCCAGCCACTTCAACATCGAAATTCTTAGCCAGCTTTTCCAACAGAGCCGATTCTGATAATCCATTTAAATCTTTAACAGTACGATTGTAATCAATTATCTGCAATTGATTATCAGGAAAATGAACAGCCATAAAGAAATTATATTCCTCATTACCTGTATGATGTGGATTCAGATTTTTCTTTTCCAGACCAATTCGGGCAGCGGCAGCAGTACGATGATGTCCATCGGCCACATACGTTGCAGGAACTTTGGTAGCAAATAACTCTTCTATTTTCTTATTGACAGCAGGATTATTGATAGTCCAGAAATGATGTCCAAAACCATCTTCGGCAACAAAATCATAATCAGCTTTTTGATTCTTTACAATAGATTCAACAATGGTATCAATTTCAGCAACAGCACGATAGGAGAAGAAGACAGGTTCAATATTGGCGTTTAGATAACGCGTCAGAATCATACGATCTTCCTCCTTATCTGGACGTGTCAATTCATGTTTCTTGATGATGCCTTTATTGTAATCTTCACACGAAGCAGCGCCCACAATTCCATATTGCGTGCGGCCATTCATGGTTTGTGCATAGATATAATACTTAGCCTCGTCGTCCTGTTTTAACCAGCCTTCTTTCTGGAAATGCTGAAAATTCTCTACCGATTTCAGATAAACAGTTTCTGAATGAACATCAGTACCTGGCGGGCAATCAATTTCAGCACGTGTAATATGAAGTAACGAACATGCCTTTCCCTCAGCCATTTGAGCGGCTTCGGTGCTGTTCATTACATCGTAAGGCAAACATGCCAGATCGCCGGCGATAGCTTGTGGCGGACGAAGTCCTTTAAATGGTTTTATAATAGCCATAAGTCTTTAACTTTTGTATTTTATTATAATTTGATCCTGCTATGTTGATATTTCTTATATAGATCGACGGCATAACTGCGAACGACAACTCTTCTATGCGACTCTGTATTGGCAGCTTTTGCCCAGGGCATCAATAAAGCTGTTATACCGGCCACGATAACCGCTTTAACAGGGTTCATTTCAATTGAGAATATCCAAACAGCTACATAGAGGATATCAAAAAGAATCAGGAAGATCATGAAATTGTAAAATACTATTTTAAACTTTTGGGACATAACTTAATAAATTGGTTAATAATAAAAGATAATTGACAATTAGACTATTCAATTTCGATATTATATTTTCCAAGTAAACCGGCAATACCGGCATAAGAAAATTTTGCTTTTCTAACCTTGTTTGTTTCAGGATCAAATGCATAATTGTATGCAGTACGGAAGTCAGCTCTTTCGAGTTTGCTTTCATGAAAAACGGCACGCGACAAATCACAATTTCCAAAAACAGCCAATGAAAGATCAACTGCTGAAAAGTCAACTTCCTTCAACGAACAGTCTGTAAATTTTGCTCCCTTCATTTTCTTTCCAAAAAAAGAAGCATAATCAAGACTGCATTTCTTAAAGTTGACTGAAAAGAGGAAATCGGTACAATGGTTAAAATTTATTCCGATAAGCTTACAATCCATAAAATAAACGTCCTTCAACCCTGAACCACTTAATTTTGCCAATGCAAAATTACAGTTTTCAAAGCGGCAGTTTATAAAATCGTTATCTGAAAGTACACTGTTTGAAAAATCACAGTTTAGAAATGTACAATCATCAAATTCAGTGTTTATAATTTTTTGCCCCGAATAATTGATATTGGTATATTTCTCGTTATCGTTTACTTTTTCTTTCATCAGTGGACTATATTCTAACTATTAACACGCTATCTATTTACTCGATAAGTCTGGTCATTGTTATCAAAGAATGCCACAATTTGCTCAGCAGCAGCGACTCCTGCATTGTAATTGGCTTCAGAAGTTTCAGCTCCCTGCTTCTTGGGAGTTGAATAGTATCGTAAATCAAACTTACCGGACAATTCATCATGGCAGTCTGGAGCAATATCGCTGATAAATTTAAAATCAGGACGTTTTTCCAACATCTCCATCAATCCATCTTCATCAATCACTTCTTTGCGGGCAGTATTGATTAAGGTGGCGCCCTTTGGCATTCTATTCATCAATTCGAAATTAACAGACTTTCTGGTATTGTCGTTAAGCGGAATATGCAATGATAAATAATCGCTCAAACCAAAAAGTTCATCAACTCCCTTGACAACAGATACGTCATAAGGTTCCATGCTCACTTTGGTGATACACGGATCAAGGGCAACAACCTTCATACCCAGACCCTGAGCAATTTTTGCTACGCGTCGTCCAATATTACCGCATCCATAAACACCAACAGTTTTCCCTTTTAATTCAGAACCTGCGCCCCCTTTGAATTGACCGCGAGCCATATAAATCATCATTCCTATGGCCAATTCGGCAACAGCATTGGAGTTTTGACCCGGTGTATTCATAGCAACCATTTCCTTTTCAGTGCAGGCGGCTAAATCTAAATTATCGAACCCTGCACCAGCCCTGACAACAATTTTCAATTCCTTGGCAGCTTCAATCACTTCACTATCAATCCTATCGCTTCTAACAATAAGGGCGCAAACGTCCTTTACCGCATCAAGTAATTCTGATTTGGAAGCATATTTTTCAAGCTTACAAACCATATACCCTGCCTTCTCAAGAGTTGCAGTAATTTGTGTCAGCGCTACTGGAGCGAATGGTTTTTCAGTAGCAATTAAAACCTTTCTCATAATTATATTTTCTTTAAAATAGAAAGCAGAACCAAGATTCTGCTCTCTACATTAGATCATTTTATGCTTTTAGCGCTTCGAATTCTTTCATTGCATCTACCAGTGCCTGAACACTTTCAAGAGGCATAGCATTGTAAATGGAAGCTCTGAATCCTCCAACTGAACGGTGACCTTTCAGACCAACCATTCCTTTGGATTCAGCAAAAACATCAAATTCTTTTTCCAATGCAGTGTATGCTTCAGTCAATACAAATGTAACATTCATACGTGAGCGATCTTTAGGATTTGGCACCGTTGGCGTGAACATTTTATTGCGGTCGAGCTCACTATATAATAAATTAGCCTTTGCAATATTCATTTTTTCAATACCTTCAACTCCGCCTTGTGCTTTCATCCATTTAAGGGTCTGCAAACATCCAAATACAGGAATAGTGGCAGGAGTATTAAACATGGATTCGCCTTTGATATGCGTTCTGTAATCGAGCATTGTTGGGATAGGTCGGTCAACTTTTCCCAAAATATCATTTCTGATAATTACCAGTGTAGCACCTGATGGCCCTAGATTTTTCTGTGCACCTGCATAAATAAGTGCATATTTTGAAACATCAATTACACGGCTGAAAATATCAGAAGACATGTCGCAAACTACTGGTACTTTTACATCTGGATCTTGCAGTGTTTCAGTTCCGAAGATGGTATTGTTAGAAGTAAAATGGAAATAATCCACATCAGCTGGAATTTCATATTCTCTTGGAATATAATTGAAATTTGCATCTTTTGAAGAAGCTACTTCTACTACTTCACCTAAGAATTTAGCCTCTTTGATGGCAGCTGTAGACCATGCACCTGTGTTGGCATAAGCAGCTTTTTTCTTCATCAAATTGTAGGGAGCCATCAGGAACTGAAGACTGGCGCCACCTTGAAGGAAAAGCACCGAATATCCTTCTGGTACTTTCAATAATTCTTTCACTAAAGCGACTGCTTCGTCCATTACGGCAACAAACTCTTTACTGCGGTGCGAAACTTCCATAACGGAAAGTCCTGTTCCAGCAAAATTTGTAATAGCCTCAGCTACTTTTTCTTTGGTGTATTCGGGTAAAATAGAGGGCCCCGCATAAAAATTATGCTTCTTCATATTGAATTAAATTATGAGTTAATAACTATCTACAATCATAAATGGCAATTAAAGCTTCAAATCAAACTATTATTTAACTCTGAATATCAGAGATAAAGTCAAATTGGTTCGAATAAAACGCATTTTAAATCATTCATTTAACAGGCTTCAAAATACGAATAAAAAACTGGTTTAAGCATCCTGAAACAGGTTATTTTTTTATTATATTTCATTCTCAGCATTTCATCCATCAGTATGTTAACGTACTAATGAAAAATATATGCAAAGAATTCTATTCTTTTTCAAATTACGGCTCCAATTTCTGATACATCGATCAGTTTATCATCTCTAAATATCGGGACAACATGCGTTGTATCAGCTGTTAGGCAATATTCAATACAATCGTCCAACCCTTTGGACGCCAATCTTTCTTTTTGAGCAGACTTCTGAATATATCCCAATAAATCTTTTTTTGCGATGCTCCATAAATCGAGCGAGGCAGTAACGGCATCACAATTGGTTTCAAATTTCCCTGATTCTAGTAGCCTTTCAGCCAATGCCCCAGCAAAAACAGTGTCCTCCAAACTAAATCGGTCCTTCCATGAAGCGCAAAAAATCAATACCGGCGCATTTTGTTGAATCAACCAATTGGCCAATGACGAAATATTTAGAAATGAACCTATTACAACAGCCTTTGAATGACTGGCTTTATGAATGCACCTTGTACCATTGGTGGTTGAATATACAATTTCTTTACCTTTGACTTTGTCAGGAGTGAAATTGAATGGTGAATTTCCAAAATCAGCAAAATCCAAAACATAGCCATCCCGCTCTGAGGCAACCATATAGCCTTGCAGTTTCATTGCGCGCGCTTCTTCAACCGTGGCCACAGGGAGTATCGATTTTACTCCGTTATGGATTGCAGCACAGATTGATGAGGTGGCACGTAAAATGTCAACAATCACCACAATGTTTTGATTATCGGCATGTTTGTCGTATATTGCGGGGGACAAACAAACCTCCAGTCGATTTTTGGATCTTTCCATCTTCATGTAAAACCACAAAGATACATAAACTAGTCGAGGGAGCTTTAATTATGAGTTCAAAAATTAGTATTTAAACAAATGGTAAAATTGAGTTGAAACGTATAAGGAATTTCATAAAGACATGGAGTATATTTGGAACAATTCTCTTTTTATTTCGTTTTAAATCATATATTTACATCCAAATAATGAACCCAATGAGTAAAACAGAAAGTAATGAATTTGAAGCTGCAATGAAAGCTTATGGCAAAGAATTAGCCTCAAGTAAAAAGAAATCCAAGGATTTATTAATTAGGATTGGAGTAATTACAAAAGATGGGGAAATAAGTATCCATTATAAAAACCTATGTATTCAACAAGATCAGGTTTAATATTTGGCTTCCATGGCTGAGATGAACTTCTTCTAATATACTTGATTTTATTGAACTTCCACTAAAATAATTCTTTATAATATTTTGTTTTTCAATAATAAATCCTTACCTTGTGGTTTGGTAATGAGGTTAGTCCCAATAATGATCAGGATTCGAATACTTCATCACTTATTAAACGATTTTGAAATGTAATATTCCAATCCTGTTAAACAGAAATGGGAATCAACATCAACCTGAACCATCATGAGAAAAACCATTATAGCCCTTGCGTTTAGTGCGCTGTTTATTAGCTGTATTGCTGAAAAGAAATCAGAAACACAGGTAATTACATTGTCCAATGGCACCATTGAAATTAAACTATTGCCAGCCGTGGGAGGTACATTGGTATCAGCATCGCTTACAGGAAAAGAAAATATCCTGAATTCGGATTCTACTCTATGGAATTTATCTCAAGATAAACGTCCGACAATGGACCCTACCCGACCTTTCAAACCCTACAATGGAATGATCGTGTGGCTCAGTCCGCAAAGCGAATGGTGGATAAAGCAGGATAAATATCCTGAACTGAAACAATCAAGGGCGCAATGGCCACCCGACCCTTATTTGACAAGCGCTACTTATAAAATAACCAACCAAACAGCCAGTGAAATCACCATAGAAAGTCCGGAGAGTCCTTTTACTCATGTTCAGTTTACAAAGACTTTCGGGATTGAAGGTAACAAGGTTTTTATCACTGCTAGTGCACGTAACTGCAACAAGGACACAGTTAGTTGGGGTCTTTGGTTCAATACCCGCATGAATGGTTGGGACAAGGTTATGGTACCAGCCGACTCTGTTGATCTCGTTAAATCACAGTATATGAACAGTTCCAATATTCGTCAGCCGGAATTGAAATATGCAGATAGCTGTTTTTCATATCAATCCATTGCACCCGAAGCTGGACAGGCTGGCTATAAAGCAAAATCTTTTTTCGCAGTCGACAACCCGGTTATCATAGGATATAAGGCCAATCAACTGCTGATCATCAAAAGTAAAACAATTGACCGTCAACGCATTCATCCTGAACAATGTAGGGTTGAAATATACATTGAGAATTCGGCCAATAAAGTTAACGACCTGCAGGAACTGGAAATGCACTTTGCTTATGAAAAAATAGCTCCCGGAGCAAGTATCGAAGCTTCCCAAAATTGGGAAATCCTACCTGCTTCTGAGATCTCAGAAAATGAAAAATTACCTTTAGAAATAAAAGCAAAATTGAAATAATATGATTTGGGAAAAAAGATGGTTTCAGTTTACCATTATCTGCTTACTACCAATTTTGCACCTGTCATTTCACAACCTGAGTGGCCAATCCATTTACTGGCGCTTGCTACACTGGGAATTCTAGGTACAGCCCTGGCCATGTTATTGATGAACAGTCTGATACGTTAAAAACGGATCGATATTCCAATCCCGAGTACTTAGGATGGAATGGATTTAAAAATTATTCAGAAGTTGTAATGGATTATATATCATTTTAATAGTCCGTATTTAAATATCAATACGAAGTATTTTAATCCGTTTTTGATCCGCTAAATCCTTTTAAATCCGCGTTCCATTTTTTACATGAAATAAAGTCCTTCAATTAGAATTTATTACCACAAAATGACCATTTATACAAATCAATTTCCACTTCTATAAATTGGTAACAAATTTATAATTAAATTTACAGTTGAAAAGTTAGAAACAGGAGTTTCCAATATTCAAACTAAAACTTTTAAATATATAATAATTCAACAATGAATAAACGATTTGTAGGCCTTGTGATGTTGATTCCGGCCCTGTTATTTACTGCATCACTTAGCTTAAAGGCTCAGCCAGTAAAGCCCATTTACCTTGACGAGACCCGTCCAATTGAAGAACGTGTTAAAAATGCCTTGTCACTTTTAACGCGTGAAGAAAAAGTGGCATTGTGCCATGCGCAGTCTAAATTCAGCAGCAAGGGAGTTGCCCGATTGGGAATTCCTGAAGTATGGATGAGCGACGGTCCTCATGGAGTTAGAGAAGAAATTTTATGGGACAGCTGGTCTGAAGCCAAATGGACCAACGACTCGTGTACTGCATTTCCAGCCTTGACCTGTCTGGCAGCAAGTTGGAATCCTGAGATGTCGGCTATTTATGGTAAAGCAGTTGGTGAAGAGGCACGCTACCGAAATAAAACAGTATTGCTCGGCCCTGGTGTAAACATCTATCGTACACCCCTCAACGGCCGCAATTTTGAATATATGGGAGAAGATCCCTACCTGTCATCACGCATGGTGGTTCCTTATATTCAGGAATTACAGAAAAATGGTGTAGCCTCCTGTGTTAAACATTTTGCGCTCAACAACCAGGAAGTTTGGCGCGGTCATATAGACGTTCAGGTAAGCGACCGTGCATTGCGTGAAATTTATCTTCCGGCCTTTAAAGCTGCTGTAACTGAAGGCAAAGCGTGGGCCATCATGGGTTCATATAACCAGTTTCGCGGTGAACATTGCTGTCATAACGATTTATTGCTGAATAAAATACTGAAGGGTGAATGGAAATTCGACGGTGCAGTAATTACCGACTGGGGCGGCGCTCATAACACCATGCAAGCTGCTATGAACGGTCTGGATCTCGAAATGGGAACTGGTACCGATGGATTGACCCGATCGATTACCAATGCTTACGATAATTATTACCTGGCCCTCCCCTTCCTCGACGAACTTAAAAAAGGAACTGTTCCTGAAAGTGTTCTGAACGACAAGGCCAGCCGTTTACTTAGGATGATATTCCGTACCACCATGAATTCGAAACGTCCTTATGGAAGTTTTGCTACTGCCGAACATGCACAAGTGGCCCGCAAAATAGCCGAGGAAGGTATTGTTCTGCTGAAAAACAATGAAAATCTATTGCCTCTTGATCCTTCGAAGATTAAATCCATAGCCGTAATTGGTGAAAATGCCACACGTTCAATGACTATTGGCGGTGGTAGTTCAAACCTGAAGGCACATATTGAAATCTCTCCTCTTCAATCCCTGAAAGCAAAATATGGCAGCAAAATCACTTATACCCCGGGTTATGCATCAGGCTCTTCAGCTTATGGCCGCGAACTAAAGACTAAACTAAATACTGATTCCTTAATTGCTGAAGCTGTTAAAAATGCAAAGAAGGCCGAAGTAGTTATATACATTGGCGGATTGAACAAAAATTATCTACAGGATTGTGAAGGCGGCGACCGTAAATCATATAATTTGCCTTTTGGTCAGGATCAATTGCTTACTGAAATTCTGAAAGTAAACCGCAATGTTGTCGTAGTACTTATAAGCGGAAATGCTGTAGCCATGCCTTGGGTCGATCGCGTTCCAGCTATTGTTCAGGCCTGGTATCTGGGCTCAGAAGCCGGTGATGCCATCGCTTCTGTCATCTCAGGAGAAGTCAATCCCTCCGGAAAACTTCCATTTTCTTTTCCAGTTAAATTGACCGATTGCGGTGCCAATTCTTTTGATAAACTATGTTACCCTGGTGACAGTATCAAAGAAGTTTACAAGGAAGATATCCTGGTGGGTTACCGTTGGTACGATACAAAAAACATTACGCCTCTGTTTCCTTTTGGTTACGGAATGAGTTATACCGATTTCGAACTATCGAAACCTATGACCGACAAAAAAATATACACCAAGGGTGAAACCGTTAAATTGACTTATGTGATTCAGAATACAGGTAAAGTGGCAGGTGCCGAAGTGGCGCAGGTTTACATTACCCAAAAAGATGCTCCAGTTTTACGTCCCACAAAAGAGTTGAAGGGATTTAAAAAGGTATTTCTGAAAGCCGGAGAATCACAAACAGGCAGTATCTCATTCAAAGTGAAGGATATGGCCTATTACGATGACAAAACCAGCAATTGGGTTGTCGATGCCGGAGAGTATGAATTGAGCCTTGGAACCTCCTCAAGGGATATCAAATTCATGGCGCCCATCCAGGTAAAATAAAGTAAAATATACTATTCATCAAAAGGCTGACTCAATTAGAGTCAGCCTTTTTTATTATGTAATTATAACGATTTACTGAACCAGTCACCCAAACTAAATATAATTCAGTTTGAGTTTTTATTACAATAATTATTTCATTGAGATAAAAGTACACTAACTAAAATACATACAACGTGTTACCCATGTTTATATATGTACAAATAATCAATATAATAGCTGCAATAATTCAATATTCAACATGAGTTATACAAATTGAACCCATAAAAATAAAGTCCCAATTCTTCCTATAACTGCCTCATCTTATTCTATTTACAATATTTATTGCAGAATTCATCTTTAGAAAGAAATCACCCACCACAAGCGAACACATTGAATATAATTCTTACCTTAACTCGAACGATCCACAAAAGCTTTATCTCATATTTAAACAGTATTACTGTCTTACCTCTGTCTTATTCCTGTCTTACCTCTGTCTTATTTCTGTTTTACCATTGTCTTATTTAATACATAACAAATACATAACAAATACATATTTAATTCGCATAAATACGTATTATATACGTATTTGTTTTGTATTTGATTTGTATTTGATATGAATTAAATAAGACAATGGTAAAATAGAAGTAAGACAGAAGTAAAATAGATATATACTGAATTGCTGAGAAAAACATAGTTATAAAAAGCCTGTAAATTCGATTTAATCGTGGGATAAATTTACATTAGTTGAAACAAAAAAGGGATTAAAATCCTCTAAGGTTTCTTCTCCAACAGGTCAAGTTTGGGAAATAAGTCTATCTTCGTGCCTTCTAAATAAAAGTATCATAATGGTGATGTATTTTGGTGAAATTGCGGCCTTGTTGACAGCCGTTTTCTGGACTGTAACCAGCATGTCGTTTGAATCAGCCGGTAAAAAAGTTGGTTCACTTTCAGTAAATTTGATTCGCCTGGTAGTGGCATTTTTTATTTATGGAGTTTTAAACTATTTCAGAAGAGGACTATTTTTACCCTTGGATGCCGGGACCGAACGTTGGATGTGGCTTGCCCTATCTGGATTGATTGGATTTGTAATGGGAGACCTGCTTCTGTTTCAGGCATTTGTGGTAATTGGAGCAAGGATTTCGATGCTGATTATGGCTCTGACGCCTCCCATTACAGCCTTCGTGGGTTGGTTCGTTTTGGGTGAAATGCTGAGTCCGATGAACTGGATTGGAATGATGGTTACACTAACTGGAATTTCAATTGTAATTCTCAAACGTGAAAAGAAGGAAGTCGATTCGACCAAGAGGAGAAAAATTACCACCAATTATAGCCTTACAGGAATACTTCTTGCATTTGGCGGCGCTGTAGGTCAAGGGGTTGGACTTGTGTTGAGTAAAAAGGGAATGGGTGAATATGATGCCTTTGCAGCTTCGCACATCAGGGTAATAACCGGTATGATTGGGTTTGCAATAATTATTCTGATCACCCGTCGATATGGGAAAGTATGGAAAGCTCTGCATCACAAGCCAGCCATGAAAAGAGTTGCCCTGGGATCAGTATTTGGACCATTTTTGGGAGTATCTTTTTCATTGCTGGCTGTTCAGAATACCAAGGCTGGTATTGCAGCTACCATTATGTCCATTGTCCCGGTGCTGATTATTCCTCCGGCCATCCTTTTCTTTCATGAAAAAGTAAACTGGAAAGAAATTATTGGAGCCATCATCACCGTCAGCGGTGTGGCCTTATTCTTTTTATAATATTCCGTGCGATCTTAATATTTCAGCCAGATCAGGGTGCTTTTTTGAATAATCACGCAGTGATAAGACTAAGTTGCCACTATTTGCCTCTGCCTTTGATGCTTGTATTAATGCGGGTTGCATAGTGGTACGGCGATCCCAGATCATGTAGCCGAGCATGAAAATGATCAGTGTAATTATGATGCCAAATCCCCCGTAAAAAAGTGACTTTAAGTCATCAAGTTGTCTTTGCTGACTTTCAAATTTTAATTCCATTCTGGCTTCGGTACGAATGGCACGATCACGGTCGGCCAATGTGTAAGGAATCACAACTTCCTTTTCTTGTGCCCATCCAGATAGGTTCATAGAAAAGAGAAATAACAACATCATCAAAACAGTGGGCTTCATATATTTTGAATTTAATACGAAGTTATGAATAAAAATTCGAATTTGACGAATTAAATTACGAATTACACGAATTAAAACAAGGAAGGGCGGCCACACAGGGCCGCCCCTACTGGAATCATTTTTTCAATCCCTTGATCTTATCCGGGTTGATATACATGTCTTTGGCGTGACGCTTGAATGACTGACTGTCAGCCACTTTTCTCAATCCCATCTGTGCTGATTTTAAAGTCTGGCTGGTAACAACATTGCCCTGTATTGCATCTAAAACGACTTTCAACAAAGTTTCATTTGGATCGCCGAAAGGTAAAAGGTTGGCAATATCTTCTTCAGCAGTAATATCAGGAGTTAAACCGTTGATAAAGTCAGTCTCGCCGCGGGAGTTAGCATATTTAACCACAATTGGCTGCATGGCCCATTTGTTGGATGTAACAACGTCGTCTGTCACAGTAATCGAACCCACATATTTTCCTGTAGTATTAATACCGACTACCTTCACATCCATGTAAGGCCTTAATCCGTTTATCAATAATTCGCTGGCCGAGGCCGTATTATCAGACACGATGATGTAAATTTTCTGCAGGTTGAGCGTATTGATTGAAGCTTCCTGAGTAGTAGAGGTTGAGTTGATCGTTCTTGTAAAATTATCATTGAGCGCCTGTACACCATCCTGATCTACAATCATTTTCTCCACAACTGTATTATATTGGGCTTTGGCAAACAATTTTGATTGATCAGTTCCAAAAAGCATACTTGCTAAATATACACTGGTCTGGACAGAACCTCCGCCATTGTATCTTAAATCAAGTACCATCTGGCCGATATTGGCATCCTTGAACTTTTTAATGACATCGTTTAACTGAAGATCAAAATCAGAATTAAATCCGTTGTAGACCAAGTAACCGATCTTTTGGTTGTTGAAGGTAAACACGGTGTCCATTAGGATTGGATTTTCCTGCAACTCAATGGCAGTCATGGTTACAGTTCTGGTATTGGGCACAACTTTATGGTCGGTAATATTTGCAAATGAAAGCGTGTAAGTAGGTGTGTCGAACAATAATGTTTGATAATTACCAACAGTAAGTTGTGTATCATTCACTTTCACGAAAATATCACCACGTTTCATACCAGCTTTATCAGCCGGAGAACCTTTATAAATATATCTTACAAATCCGAAAAGATTATCTGAAGTCCCGATTCTGCCAAGCATAAAATCAAAGCCCATGGTTTTAGAGATCCCAGAAATCCAATCATCAATTGTTTTTGAATCATCGACAATAAATGACCATTTGTCTATAGTATCTGGTCTGTACAATAAGCTGTTAAACAACTTCTTCTGGTCAGAATAGGTATTTAGAAAAGCATTTAAATTGGAGGCTTTGGCATAATTGGGATTTGATAATGTGGGAACTTCAGCGATCCACAAATAATAATCATGCATTCCATTCCAAACAAATGAGTTGACAACTGAAGCATTTGGAATTACAACCTCTTCCTTCTTACAGCCTGAGAACATGAAACCGGTAATCAGGATAAAAGAAAGCATACTTGTTATTTGTTTCATTATAATTTATATTAATATTTGTATATAACTTTTATATAAATAAAAATGCTAAAGTAAGTAAACCAATATTGATATTAACAATCCTGAAGCAATTAGGATTAAAAAATTTACAATTAAACTTTTACGGATATCTTTACTGCCCAAAGTAATGGCATAAATCATCTTTAAAAGGTTGTTGCTGTTGGTGGCATTTAGGATGGCCAGTACGATAGTTGTATTTTCAATTACTGATTTATGCTGAAGGAGGTTTAACAGAAAGGGGTCAATATCAGTCACTCCCACTAAAAAAGCCAGTGTGGTAACTCCTGAACTGCCGTATCGTCTCATCACGGCTTCGGTTACAACAGCAAAAACCACGAACAAGACTCCAAAGATAGCGGCTGTTTTGAATTCCAATGGATTTTTAGACGATGTAACAATGTGTTCAGCAGTGTCATCAGTATTTAAATTCTGACCTCTACCTGCTACAAATTTAGACAATATTAAGGTAATCAGAAACAATATTACAAAAGGAATTGTCAATTGAAGGGCAATCGACTGGTTGAAAATGAAAGCCAGAAAAAGAATGCGTAAATACATCATACCATTGGCAATCATAATGGCAGATACCGTTTGGGGTCCACCGGTGCCCGACTTCTCATTGCGCGCCAGAATGATCGTGGTGGCTGTACTGCTGTAAATTCCACCCAGCAAGCCGGTTACAATGATTCCAGAACGAGAGAATGCAAATTTCTTCAACAGATAACCGATGTATGAAATACCTGAGACCACTACAATGGCAAGCCACAAACGATAAGGCGAAACAGGTATCTGCTCCGAAATAGTACGGTCAGAAAGAAGTGGCAGAATAATTCCGGCAAGGGTAATAAATGCGGCAAGGGTGATATATTCCTCTTCAGAAACTTTTTTGGTGAGGGTAATAAAACGACTTTTCAGTTCGGTGATCAGCATAAGTGAAACAATAAACGACAGCACCAACCACAGTGGTTGTGTGAATACCATGATGGGAATGCAATAAGTGAGCAGGGCCAGGATGGTACTTGTTAAACCATATTTTCCATATTGACTGATTTTATGAAAATACTGGATGCCCAGCAATAGTCCCACTAATGCAAATCCAAACAGAAAAGGAATAAAGTTAACCTGATCGGCGATAAACAATACATAGGCCAGTAAACCGATAAAGGTAAAGGTGCGGTCTGTTCCAAAAAGGGAATCTTCGCTCTCTCCAATGTGGTGGCGCCTTTGCTCCAGCCCAATCAGCAATGAGAAAGTCAGCACCATGATAAATTGAATAAATCCTTTGGGGATATAATCTGTAATTTCCATGTATTTGATATATTAACAAAGATACTCGAAAGTTCTCATGTTCAACATGAATTGGAAGATCTTTGGATTAAAAATTGCACTTTATGGACTATACTTTCAAACTTCCTTCGAATTAAAGTAAAATATAGTGTAAATACTCTTGGTTTATATTTGATTTTGCCAAACAAACTGTTACTTTTGTCGCCGATTCGGTTAGTAGCTCAGTTGGTAGAGCAGCTGACTCTTAATCAGCGGGCCCAGGGTTCGAATCCCTGCTGACCGACCGATGAATCAAAGAGTTACAGTCTTTAAACGCTGTAACTCTTTTTTATTTGGGTTAGGGTAGTTTATCTACCCTAACCTTTCCGATTCTCGCATCAATTTTAATTTAGGCATTTCTCTATTCTACCTTGATTTACTATAGTCAGAACTAAGATAATATCATAAGAAAAATGCATTTTCGGTATCCAATTAAAATAATCGTATTTGTATAGGCGCTTAGACCGTCCATTTATAATGATTGATTATCAGTTGTTTGTAAATATAAAAATATGATTTCCGCTAAACAATTAGCAGATAATCCATATTTTATAGTTGAATTACAAATAAACTATTACGTAAATGACAGTATAATAAACAAATAGCAATTAGACAACTAATATATTTGGGCTGTCTAAGTGCCTATAAGTATAATCGTATTTGAATGTTATATTTTATGTGCTTATTAGTCTAACTTTTAAATATAGATTTTTCGAAGAGTATTCTATATTTTGAATTTGAACATTTTTTCCATCACAAATTATATTGTGATCATTTGTCATGTACTAAAATATCATCTGAGTCACATTAAAATATCACTAAAATACCATCTATATCACATTTTTTCCATAAATGTTGTAAAAGTGTTGTAAAAGTGTTGTACATTTGTAGGATAATTGTAGGATAATTGTCCTACAAATGTGATATAAATTTGTTAGTACAATTAAATTTTAAGATTGTTTATCATTCAATTAATCAGGCTTAAAGGTTATAACTTTTGTTTAAACTTTTTTCTAAGGCATTTGTTTCTTAATTAATTTAAAGGAGGAAATCTAAAATGAAAATATTTAAACTAATAGAAATATATAAGGTTATCGTTTTGGGCATAAAACGATTATTTGCACCTAAAAAAATTAAAAACATGGATAAAAGCTTCAATTCTAGCTTATGGGATTCTGAGAAAGCATCCGTATTAGAGTTACCCACAATTTCTAATAATATTGAAAGTATAAATAACATGAATCGTAGAATAAGAAATGGAAGAGCGATAGATTTGGCTAATATTAACAAAGACTTTTCTCGGTCATGGAATGATGTTTCTAAAGTATTCTCCAGACTATCAGCTAATCAATAGTTGATATGTCAGGACCAAACGGTAATAAAATCGCTAAAGCAAGAAGACATACTGACATAGATGGAACACATGAGGAGGGACTCTTATGGGATGGCCCACTTCCAGATCCTGGAACGCTAAGAGAATATGAATCACTTTTACCGGGCATGGCTCAGAAAATCTTAGATATGAGTGAAAAGGAGCAAAGCTTCAGACATAAAAATAGCGAAGCAAATGATATGACTATGCGTAAAGCTATTAGAATTGATAGCATTACACGTTTTAGCATACCAATATTTTCCTTTCTAATAAGTTTTTTAATGATTGGAGTGGCATACTATACTTTTACCCTAAAATTAGAGTGGGCAGGATCTATACTTTCTTTAAGTTCTCTAGTAGGGATAATCTATTCCTTTTCCAGAATGATGGGGCCAAGAATAATCTCTACTTCTACAGAGGATTCTAATAAAAAACAGAATTCAGTCAAAAACAGAAATACTTAACTTGGATTAAAAATATATTATAAATTTCACCTCATAATAAAAGCGTATCCAAAAGGATACGCTTTTATTATGAGGTGTGTATGTATATAACTTCGTTTTTCCACCTTAAAATATTTTAGACTGTTGGATTTTGGTGTTTGATTATTATTTCAGAAAAACATTTAAATACAATTCGCTAATTTACTATCTTGCACTTTAATAGGGAGTGCAAAAACATATATTTATGGAAAAAGTTACTGTAGACATCTATTATACTGGAAATAATTATTCAGCCCATGCACCTATTCTTTTGGGTTGTGTAAGTACTGCGGCCACTCTTTCAGAAATGAAAAAAAATATAAGGGCGGCTATTGAATTTCATGTTGAAAGCAGCCTGAAAGAGGATGACGCTATCCCTAAAGTATTTAAGGGGGAATATGAGCTAGAATATCTCTATTAAAAAGCAACAATTATGAAAGCAACAAAAGTATGGTTCGACAATGAAAATATGTACGTGCAGTTAGACAGCGGACATATTATAGGAAATCCAATAGTATGGTTTGCCCGATTAGCAAATGCAACACCGGAGCAACGCACAAAATTTGAAATAGAACCTTATGGTGAGAGCATTAACTGGGAGGCTTTAGATGAAGATTTAAGTCTTGAAAGTCTTTTCGATTTCAAGCATGAATTGAATTACGCCAAAATTTGAGCGTATGAAAGTAGATGCGTTTATTGAAACAGGATTAGATGGAACTTTTGACGTGCATTCGAAAATTTTATCACTAGCAGGGTTACAGCGCATAACTGGCGTAAATCAAGGCCAGTTGAGCCATTACGTTACGGGACATAGAAAACCAAGACCTAAAACGGTAGAGAAGATTGAAAAATCACTTCATGCCTTTGCTGAAGAAATAAGTCAAGTCCATTTCATTTGATTAATACACTTTTGATTTTAAACCTAATTGGTAACCATCTATTTTAATGGGATAAAAGTTCATACCAACCAGCCAATAAGCAAGGTATGGGGTGGAGTGAATTCAGGGATTGATGGAGGAAACGATGATGGAAAGGGAATTACGGATACTCGCCTAATTGCCTAATTTAAGTAAGCAGCGTAATTGGAGTAATTGGAGTAAATGAGCCCAAACCAAACCGGTAATTTGAATTATAACTCACCTTAAGCAAGAACCGGAATTTGTATTTAAATTGCAGACTTTTTTTTAATGCTCTATGCAAATCTCAAAGTCATTTGCCTTTTTGAATAATTCGACAGAAATTTTATCTATAGGTGAATAATTATATACCTTATCATTATTTTATTGAAATTGAATGAAATAACAAAATCATAAATCTCTGAAAATGAGCTTAATTACTCAACCTCTTTTTAAATGCTCTAAGCAAAACTCAAAATAATTTGCCCTTTTGAATAATTCAACTAAAATTTTACGTATGTCTGAATATTCAAAAAACCTTATAAATTTTTTAGTGAATGAATTAACAAAATCCTTCATCTCACAAATTGTACTTATACCAACATTTCGAATATTTTTTATCTAAGACGTTATTCTTCAATAAAGTATAAATTGTTTGATTATCAAGACTAAAATTTTTACACTATTGCTTAATCTATTTAGTGTCATTAAGAAAACAACCTAAATTCTTGTTTCTGGAGTTTGACTCAAAAATATTGAGATTGAAATTTGCATTTTCTCAATTTTGGTTATCCATAAGTTAGCGTTTCTGAAATTTA
>Ga0123339_10000038_pt1 | contig 128684 bp, 115 predicted proteins | sample lystaG_FD_89956 | JGI IMG/M metagenome (GOLD analysis project Ga0123339, IMG submission 89956) | Glacier valley bacterial and archeal communities from Borup Fiord, Nunavut, Canada, to study Microbial Dark Matter (Phase II) -... | ecosystem: Environmental > Aquatic > Freshwater > Ice > Glacier...
AATTTCAGAAACGCTAACTTATGGATAACCAAAATTGAGAAAATGCAAATTTCAATCTCAATATTTTTGAGTCAAACTCCAGAAACAAGAATTTAGGTTGTTTTCTTAATGACACTAATTATATTAAAAAAGGGACTGAATAGTTACAATTATTCTTAAAACATCCTATCGACGAATAAAACCTTTACTATAATGAAAAAATTATTGCTTGTTTTAACCATTTTCCTTTTTGCCTTATTATCCCTTAAGGCACAGACTATTAATGATCTCAAACTAACTTTTTCTGATGAGTTTAACGGAGTTGCAGGCATACCTGATCCCGCCAAATGGGATCGTCCTGAGTATACCCGAAAACCAAATGCGCTAGGTCCCGATGGTTATTGGAGCAAAGAAGATTCATTTCTTGATGGAAAAGGGAACCTGATATTACGGGTAAGGAAGATTGCCAATAAAAGCGGCGATACCGATGCATTTGATTATAGTAGTGGCGCCATCAGGACACTTGGCAAGTTTAAACAATTGTACGGACACTATGAGATCAGGTGTCAATTGCCCACACAACAAGGCTGGTGGGTTGCTTTTTGGATGATGCAGGGGAATGTGGGATCGGAAACAAATGCTGGGGTCGATGGTTCAGAGGTAGATATCATGGAAGCTTTTGGGTGGACTAATAAGATCAATCACGCAATTCATTATGATGGTTACGGTGCAGCCCATAAATCAGTCGGAAAAAATGAATTAATATCCGGCATTCGGACAGGCTACCATATCTATTCAATGGACTGATATCCTGATAAGTATGTATTTTTTATCGATGGAAAAGAACAATGGCGAACCACTGGAGGAGGTATTTGCAATCAACCGGGATATGTTAAAGTGACGTCCGAAATATCTACTGAAGATTGGGCAATTACTCAATGGTGGTCTAATGATCCTGCAATGGCAACTTATCCTGATTCTTTTAAGGTGGACTATGTCAGGGTCTATGAATTTGGCCCCAATGGTTATCCAACTTCTACGAATAGAATTGAGCAGAATAAAAATATTAAACTATATCCAAATCCGGTAAATGAATCGATCACTTTAGACTTTCCCGAAGAGTTGTCGGGTAATGAAAAAATGGATCTGCAAATAACCAATTCAACAGGACAAATCATTAAATCTTACAAACAGATTTACAAACCTGTAGAACTATTGGTAAGTGATTTAAGCCGCGGTTTGTATTTCCTTACAGTTCAATTAAATGGTTCTTCTTTTACTCAAAAGTTTATGAAGAACTAATTTCCTTATTCTCTGGCCTTCTTGACCCTACTACTTTCATATCAGAGATCGTAGCCTACCAATCACATTGCACACATTGCACGTTTCTCTTTTTCTTTTTCTCACTGTTTTCTACTCACTGTTCAAAACAATCCAACTATTAACTAATTTTTCTGCATTGATTGAATTCAGGAAGTAAAAACACCGAGTTGAATGAAATAAAATGGGAATTAATATATAGAGCTTAATATGATTCATAGGATTAGGGGTTTGACATATTGAACTTATTTATGAGAAAGCAAATGACATTACATAAAATATCATCATTTGCCATTTCGCAAGATAATCAACTAGTTAGCACTTTCTGGGTTCTGTGTTTCAAACCCATTAACTCCGTATGCGTAAAAGCTTGCAGCGGTTGGTGCAAAATTGCAATCTTCACCTCTAGTTGAGGCGATGGTTTTGATTGTTAATTTTACCTATTAAGTTAGTTTGTTGATTATCAATAATATTGGTTTATTTTAATACTTTGATCCTGATCACCGAAAAAGAATAGGGAGCCAGATCTTGATTGATGGTTTTTCCCTTTATGTCAATTTCCTGTTCAACCGGACTCACCAGCGTTGGCTTTTCCAAAGAGTTAATCGTATTCAGAGTTTCACTTTTCAAAACGAGCATGATTGCTTTTGAATTCAATTTCTTTTTACAATCCAGCATGATAGTTTCTGTCTGGGCTTTATCTGTTGAATTGACCAGCTTCAGGATGATTTCATTGGTAGAATCATCGAAAGTGGCCGATGCATACAGTCCATTTTGTCCTGTAAGGGGTTTATTTTCAAGCAACATGGGCAGAACCTGGGTGCCTTTATTATTGGAGAACATTTTCTGCACATAGTAATTGGCCGTTCCGAAAGAATTCAGGTTATCGAACCAAATCAGATCGGGTTTCCATTGCCAGCCTTCCACATGGGCAAAAAGCGGCGCATACGAACACAGGTTAACCACATCGGCATTGCGTTCCAATCCTGTCATAAAAGCAGCTTCTGACAGGGCACATTCCCAGTTGTTTTGATTGTCGGGACTACAGGTTTTTACACTTTGAGCAGCATATTCTCCGGCAAATATTTTATAACTGTTACGGTCGTAATTATCATATCGTGAAGCATTCTTAAGAAACCATTCCGGGTTGGCATAGTAGTGTTCATCAACAATTTGGGCATTCAGTTTTTTTAGCTCTTTGGCAGCATATTCAAAGTCCTTGCCAACAGGCGATGGTCCCGTTCCTGAGACTATTTTTATTTCAGGGTATTTTGCTTTAATGGCCTTTGCAAATACTATATATCGCTCGATATATTGTGTGCCCCATTGCTCGTTTCCTACACCAATCATTTTCATGTTAAAGGGTGTTGGGTGACCCATCTGAACGCGCATTTTGCCCCATTTTGAATCAGTAGAACCATTGGCAAACTCAATTAAGTCGAGTGCATCCTGAATGTACGAATCAAGTTGATCCATGGGAACCACTTCAGCTGTATTGAATTGGCAGGCCATTCCACAACTCAGAATAGGTAACGGCTCGGCGCCAAGGTCTTCAGCCAATTGAAAGTATTCAAAGAAGCCCAATCCAAAAGTCTGGAAATAGTCAAGCGTAGGGCGGTGTGTAAATTCTGTATTCCAGCGGTTTACAATCATTGTACGGTCTTCAATATTCCCAACAGTTTTCTTCCATTGGTAACGGGTTTCAAGTTCACGCCCTTCAACAATACATCCTCCTGGAAAGCGAAGAAAGCCTGGTTTCAAGTCAGCCAGCAATTGCACCAAATCCCCTCGCAGTCCACCCGGTCGGTTCTTCCACGTATCATCAGGAAAGAGTGAAAGCATATCCACATCTATTGAACCTTTTCCCTCAAACCAAATGTTCAGTTTTGCTTTGGGATCTGTTGTATTTGAAGTGAAACTTACTGTGTACTTATTCCAATTTTGTGCATTAGGAATCAGATTGGCTTTACCAATTACTTTTCCGGTTGAAATCATCAATTCAATACGCATTTTTAGCGTACTTCCTTCCATCTGACGTGCCAGAAGAGAAAAATGATAGGTCACATCCTTTTTGACTCCCATTCCCCTGAAGCCTTCATTAGATAGGCCAAACGAAGCTTCGCCTGCTCCAACGGTAATTTGGGCATATCGAGGATTTACTGCATTTGTTTCACTTTGGTTGACGATCAAAACCCCTGATGTAGTATCCTGTTTCAGGATTTTCCAACCCATCATTGGTTTATAGAATTCGAATGAACGGTTTTTTACCATTTCAGCATATAAACCACCATCAGCAGCCAGATTGATATCCTCAAAAAAGATTCCCCACATAGTCGGTTGAATGGCTGCGGTGGGTTGATCAACCTTAACCACGATGGACTTCGTTGGTTGAGCATTTACTTGCACTGATGCCAGTATACCTGTTAAAAATATAGTAAGTAGAACTATTTTAAATTTCATATCTAATTCTTTGGTTTGTTTATTTGTTCAGTATAAAAGTTTAGTTTCTTATATGCATCAAAGTTAATATGATTTATGAATAATACATCTTTTAATGAGCTGTATTATTGTATTATATAAGCCAAAAATAGTCAATTACATAAACTTCAACCTGAATTGAAGTTTAAATTCAAATCAAATAATAGAACGCGGATTTAAAATGATCAATCCGCTTAATCCGTTTATATCCGCGTTCTATTTTTTTTCTTACCATTTAATTTACGACAGTAGTTAATTCATATTACTTATTTTTTAGATTGAAATTCTTTTGCCTACCAGTCTGATCCACTCCCTTGTAATCAACTCATGTCCTGCAACAGTAGGATGAACTCCATCCCAACTCCAGTATTCTGCAGGAGCTTTTTTACATGCCTTATCGAAAATCTCTTGAAGTCCAATAAAAACAGCATTATACTGGTTGGCCAATTTCCTTACAACTGACTGACGTTTAGTGATATCTGCCTTATATGCTTCCCAATTATCCTTCACCTTTCCAACAGGTTGAATAAATGGTTCACACAATACGAAAACGATATCAGGAAACTGTGTTTTGGTCTGGTCAAGCAGTGACTGATAGATTTCTTCATATTTTTCAACAGTAATAATAGGCTCCCATTTAAATACCACAGAACTTGAATCATTCACACCTATCATAATACTGAGTACATCAGGCTTTAGGTCAAGAGTATCAGCTTGCCATCTTGAAGCCAAATCACTGACCTTGTTTCCGCTGATCCCTTTGTTGATAAATTTCAATCTCTTATCAGGATATTCGGCACCCCACCTGCTGGCAATGCTGAAGGCGTAACCATGCCCCATGATATGGTTGGGATCAGCGTCCCTTCCCCGATTACCATCAGTAATGGAGTCGCCCTGAAATAGTATAACTGTCCCCAATCGCGGCTGTAGGGGCGGCCCTGTGTGGCCGCCCTTTTCATTTGCAAATGTTTTCATTCGGGGTAAATATGCAGTTGCCAAACTAGTTAGCGCAATTCCCCTGATAAAATTACGGCGTGAATTGTTTTCCATCAGATCTTGTTTTCATAAGTATGTGTTTAAAGATCATAAGTATGTCAAAGTTGCAACAATTATTTGTCATTCGGAAGTCATTAGTTAAATAATCAGTTGAATTTACTTATTCTGAAAAGTGAAGAGACAATTCACTATTAACATATACGTTTCTCTGTCCTTGTGTTTTAGTTTTAAATGAAGTGATTTCCTTGAAGATTATTCGAAGACTATTCGAAGACTATTCGAAGGTTATTCGAAGGTTATTCGAAGATCGTTCTACTGTGTTCTAACAATCATCGAATAGTTTTCAAATAGTCAATGTATAATCTTCCAATCATATTAGGCGACTCCACTTGACCCGTGACTACACCATCCAACCACATGACCTGGTTGAGTTATTGAATAATAAAATAGAGATGAGAAATATGAAAGTTTTTTATTGACCCTACATTTTAATTTAAATGATAAAATCTATTACAATCAATTGCCAAGAATAGTTTTGCCTTTGCTTTTTTCACTAATTTGCACAACTTTATATTTAATCAATAATCAATGTTAAAATTCAGCATTTTCAAGAAATATCCTACTGTATTTTGGGTAGCAAATATCATCGAGCTATTTGAACGCTATGCCTGGTATGGCTTTTACATGGGCTTTGGACTATTCCTTGTCGGTTCAAGGGAGACAGGCGCCATGGGTTTCTCACCCGCACAAAAAGGGGTTATCATGGGTACGGGTTCAATGCTGCTTTACTTTTTACCCATCATAACTGGTGCGATTGCCGATAGGGTAGGGTATAAAAAAATACTGTTCCTGGCATTCTCTATATACATTTCAGGATTCTTTATGATCCAGAATTTTGAGAGTTACGGGATGGTATTTGTCTCATTTATATGGATTTGCGTGGGTGGAGCATTTTTTAAACCCATCATTTCGGCCATGATTTCCAAGACAACCAATCCGGAAACTGCTTCCATCGGCTTTGGTATTTTTTATATGATAGTCAATATCGGAGGATGGATTGGACCTTTAATTGCTGGGCATGTATTGAACAAAGGCTGGAATTTTGTATTCATACTTTCTATCGCCTCCATCATGATCAATATGCTTATCACTCTTTTATTCTTCAAAGATCCACCACGTGAAGTGAACACCTCGGGTATACTGAAGTCAATTACCCAGGCGTTCAGAAATATATATGTTACCCTTACCAACTGGCGCTATGCCACGTTTTTATTGATCATGTCTTTGTTTTGGGCCGCATTTAACCAACTGTATTATTCCTTCCCCAATTTTATTGTTGACTGGGTTGACACTGCCTCACTTTACAATGGGATACATTCTTTTTCACCCTGGATGGCTGAATGGATTGGCTCTGAACCCAGTGCCATAGCCTTATCTCTGGGCAGTATGGATGCTTTTTATATCATCGTTTTTCAGATTGCTGTATCTGCTTTTGTGATGCGGTTCAGGCCATTGAATGCAATGATGGGTGGAATTTTGGTCCTATCCATTGGATTGGGAATGATGTTTGGTTTTCAGAGCGGATGGCTGATCTTGTTGGGACTTTTGATATTTAGCCTCGGTGAAATGGGCAGTTCACCAAAATACACTGAATATGTTGGTAGCATCGCTCCTTCGGATAAAAAAGCCTTGTACATGGGTTCTTCATTTTTGCCCATTGCACTGGGTCATCAAATTGCAGGTTATTTGTCTGGTGCTCCTTATGAAAAGGTGGCTGATAAACTTTTTCTTTTGAAAGAGGAAGTCGTTAAACGTGGATTATCGGTTCCTGAAATCGGTGATGCATTTACCAAAACGGATTATTTTAATGAAGCTGCACGCCAGATGAACTATACCCAAAAACAGTTAACCGACTTTCTGTGGATCAGTTATCAACCTCAAACCATCTGGATTATTTTCAGTTCTCTTGCATTAAGTGCAGTAGTACTTTTATTTTTGTATGATCGGTTTATTCTTCCAAAGAAATAATACCGGGAGGAATCAATATTTAAGTTAACTTTACTTATTCATCTTAAAGTGATTGGCATGTGTCGAAAAATAATTCCAGGTCTTCTGTTTATGATGATCGCATTTGCAGGAAATGTGCAGGCGCAGGATATTCAACAATTTACCTCCTTTTATAAGTCTCCACAAGATGTAAAAGCAGGGGAACTCAATTTCAGGTTTGAAAGCCTTGGGTTTTTCCAGAATAACGAATACCTTGGCAATTTCGTTGATGGATACACCTTACCGGGAGCATTGGCTCGACCTAAACTTACCTATTCACCTACTGATGACCTTTACATTGAAGTGGGAGCACACCTGGTAAAATACAGTGGATTGAACAAGTCGGTTAATTTTGTTCCTTGGTTCTCAGCCAGATACCAGTTCTCTGAGCATTTTTCGTCGGTAGTAGGAAATCTGGATCAGAACAATGAACATGGTCTTTTGGATCAACTTTGGGAACCTGAAAGAATGTTTACAGATAATCCTGAATCCGGATTGCAATTTATTTATTCAGCAAAAAAACTAAACATACAAACATGGATCAACTGGGAGCAGTATTTACAAAGGAATGATTCTTTTCAGGAACATTTTACTTTTGGTTTGACTGCTGATTATGTAGCCTACCAGAATTCTGCCTTGTCGGTAAAGCTGCCTGTTCAGGTTTTATTTTACCATAAGGGCGGTGAGATTGATTTGAGCCCTTTACCAGTGCAAACTCATGCAAATATTGCTGCAGGATGGGAATTGATGATGAATACGGGGGGTCAGAAACTCAAAACCATTAGCCTTAACGGATATTGGCTGGGATATAAAGCCATTACTGAAGGTTCAAATACTTATCCTTTCGGAAAGGGACACGCCTATTTGATTGAAACAAAAGCTCAAACCCATCATTCAACTATTTCATTGTCGTATTGGAATGCGTTTCAGTTTGTAGCCCCCAAAGGTCGATTATTGTACCAGTCGGTTTCTGATAGCGATCCTGCTTTCAGTCAGGCTGATAGATCAATAGTATCCTTTAAGTACTTATGGCAGAAAGACATTGCAAAAGATGCACGGGTTGCTTTAAAAGTTGAAAGTTTTCTGGATATACCAACTAGTGATCTCTCTTACAGTTATGGATTTTATCTGTTGTTTAATCAGGACTTTTTTATTTCTTCGATAAGGCATTAATCAATTCTGCTAATCGAATTAATCTTAACAGGATTAATCAGAATTTGATTTTTCTCTTTCTGAGACTGAATCATTTTTACAACTTTCATTCCTTTAGTTACTTTTCCAAAGGCGGCAAATCCTTGTCCATCGGGATTTCTCTTGCCTGCAAAGTCCAGTTCAGGTTGATTGTTGATGCAAATAAAAAAGCTGCTTGTTGCAGAATTGGGCTGATCTCTGGCCATGGATAAAGTTCCATCCTGATGTTTAATTCCTGTTTTGTTTGTTGTTTCAATCTGTATAGGCGCAAACTGTTTCTCTTTGAGAACATCGCCACCTTGAATTACCTGAATTTGTATGGTGCGGTCTTTTTCGTTTTCAGGAGTGCAGACCCTGAAAAAGTTGGTGCCGTCATACAATTTACTGTCAACATACTTAAGGAAATTGGCTACTGTTATGGGAGCTTTTTCAGTATACAATTCAATCTGGATATCCCCAAAGGAAGTCTTAATTAAACAAGCATTCATTTTTTGTGAGTAGGAACTCAGAAAAAGCAAATTCAAACCCAATAGCAGAAAAAAAGTCTTAATGTATATATAATATTAAACATATAGGCACATAGTCAATATAGAAAATTAATTCTGAAGATCTATGTGTCTATATGTTTCATTTTCTTATATTTATCACTACTAATGAATGTCAATATCGTACGGCATACGGGCCATAATGCCTTTCTGTGAGATGATATTGTGCAATTGTTGATAATATTTATAGTTTTCACCCAGTTCCTCTTTCATAAAGCTTGCCTTGGCTGATCCTGAAAACCCTTTCAATAATTCTTGAAAGGTATCTTTCTGTTTTGGAAGATTTACAATACGATAATTGTCCAATTTAGCCATCTTTTTTGCAAGCGCAATTGCTTCAGTCAATCCACCGAACCCATCAATCAACTTGATCTCCTTTGCATTGGTAGCAGCCCATACACGGCCTTGCCCGATAGCGTCAACTGCAGTTTTATCCATCTTGCGGCCTTCGCTTACCCGATCGACAAATGTGTTGTATCCCTCTTCGATCGTTTCCTGCATCAGATCACGCTCAAAGGCTGACATGGGACGGGTCAGTGAAATCATGTCTGAATGTTCATTGGTAGTCACCACATCTTGTGTAATACCAAGTTTTTCAGACATCAACTTCTGCACATTGGGAATCATTCCAAAGATACCGATTGACCCTGTGATTGTGGTCCGGTCGGCCAGAATGGTATCAGCAGCGCAGGCAATATAATAACCACCCGAAGCAGCCACATCACCCATAGAAGCGATAACAGGTTTGGTTTGAGCAGCCAATTTTACCTCACGCCATATCACTTCTGAACCATAAGCACTTCCACCGGGTGAGTTGATGCGCAATACAATGGCTTTAATAGACGAATCGCGGCGTGCCTCACGGATAGTTCTTGAAAGGTCTTCCGACTTGATTCCTTCACCCGATATACTTGCATCGATACCTCCGGAGGCATAAATGACTGCAATCTTTTTACGTGCCAGGGATTTTTTCACAATCTGTTCAGGTACTTTAACATACTTTAGAATTTCAACTGCATTGATATCATCTTTTTCATTGGTACCGGTGAGTTTTTTCAGGTCATCAATCACCTGATCTTTATATTTAAGACGATCGACCAGTTTTTTCTCTTTTGCGAAATCAGCTTTTCTGAAAGAGGCTACCATATCGGCAACATCATTCAGTTCGTCGAAACTCAATTTGCGTGAAGCAGAGATATCCATCAACATTTCATTCCAGATACTTTTTAAATAGGTCTCTGTCTGAAGTCGGTTTTCATCGCTCATTTTATCCAGCAGAAAAGGCTCGACTGCGGCTTTGAATTTACCATGCCGGACAATCTGTACTTCGATTCCAAGCTTTTCAAGTGCTTTTTTATAGAAGTTGCGTTCACCACCCAACCCTCTGAAATCAACAGATCCCTGTGGATTCATTACCAGTGAGTCTGCGATGGTTACCAGATAATAGGCCTTTTGAGAAAGGTATTCTCCGTAAGCATAGATAAATTTTCCTGATGTTTTAAAATCTTTCAAGGCTGATCTGATTTCCTCGACTGTTGCTATCCCAGCCTGAATATCAGTTGGGTTGAGGTAGATACCTTTGATGTTGTCATCAGTTTTTGCTTTACGGATGCAGTCCAGCAAATCATTTAAGCCCACTGTCTTTTCTCCCTGAAACATTCCGAAATCCAGACCTTCCAAAGGATTGCTTTTTGCACGGTCAACAATCTCATAGTCAAATTTGAGAAACAACATACTGTTGGCTGATATTTTGGCAGGCTCCTCAGAAACCGTAACCATGGCTGAAATAATTCCGATTGTTATAAGGATCAATAACAGACCGGCAATCATGATTCCGACGATGGAGGCCAGCATAAATTTAAAAAATTCCTTCATATAGTTCCTGTATGTATTGTTTAATTCAAAAATGTACAATAGATTTGTACGAAGTTAGTGATTTTGTTACAAACTTGGGTAGTTTTCACTATCAAAAATATCAAAAATGATATGATTACAGAAAATCAACATACGGAATGGAAGGAATCATGGTTAGCTGTACATCCCTCAAAACCCAATAACCCTGATGTAGCGAACGCCTTCTTTCGTGCCGGAATGATTGAATCCTGGGGAAGAGGAATTGAGAAAATCATTGATCTGTGTATATCGGTTGGATTACCGAAGCCGGTTTTCGATACTAGCTTTGGTGGGCTGCAGATTGAATTTGTTCCTAATTCGGAAAGTGAAGTAAATAAAGCTAGGGTAGAAACTAGGGTAGAAATGTCGGAGAAGATATTAGCATTAATCAGAAACACTCCCGAAATTACAATTATGACTTTGGTTGATCAGATAGGAAAGTCACATGTCACCATTGAAAAAATCTTGAAAGACTTACAAAAGGCTAAAAAGATTGAACGTGTTGGACCTACTTAAAGTGGTTAATGGAAAGTCATTGAATAAAATAAACCTTCAGTAATGGTAAAACTATATTTGTTGTTGGGTGGAAATTTAGGTGATAAAAGCCTGATATTTAAGGAAACAACTCAGTTGCTCAATGAGTTGGTAGGTCAGATTACACATCAGTCGCATATTTATGAAACTGAACCATGGGGATTTGAATCTTCCGATATGTTTTGGAACCAGGTAATTGAACTTTCGGTTTCAATTTCTCCTCAGGAAATATTGAATCTGACTCAGCAAATTGAACAAAAGCTTGGACGTACACGTGATACTCAACAGTATGATTCACGGATCATTGATATCGATATTCTGTTTTATGACAATCAGATCATTTCACTTGATAATCTGACCGTTCCGCATCCGCGTATTCAGGAACGCAAATTTGTCCTTGTGCCTTTAAATGAAATTGCCCCAAACCTAATACATCCTGTCCTTCAAAAAAGCATCGGTCAACTATTACTCGAATGCACTGATCAGCTGAGGGTTGAAAGAGTTCAGTGAACAGTGTTCAGTAAACAGTGTTCAGTGAACAGTGTTCACTGAACTCTTTTCAGTCATATTATTCAGTGACATTGATTTAAAAATTCAATCATGCAGTCAATCTGGAACTTAAAACTTAAAACGTTGAACTTTCTTTAATGTGAATCAATTTTTGCACCGAAAGCCAAATCGCCCGCATCACCTAATCCTGGAACGATGTACGACATTGCGGTCATATCAGGGTCAACAGCTCCAATCCAAAGGGTTACATTGTCAGCAGTAATGTGCTTTTTTATAAATTCTACTCCTTGCGCACTGGCTATCACTACCACTAGGTGAACATGTTTCGGAGCTCCTTTTTCCAGTAAAGCCTGGTACCCGATTTCCATTGATGCTCCTGAAGCCAACATTGGGTCTGAAAGGATAACATCTTTGCCGTTTAGGGATGGGGAGGCCAGATATTCAAATTCGATGTGAAATTCACCTTTATCGTCATATTTACGGTAGGCTGAGATAAACGCATTTTCAGCATGGTCGAAAATGTTGTGTAAGCCTTGCTGGAGTGGCAGTCCGGCACGTAATATAGTAGCTAAAACAGGGTGCTGAACAAAAGTTTCTACCCTGGCTACTCCTAGCTGAGTTTTTACTTCGGTAGTTTGATAATCCATCTCTTTACTGATTTCATAAGCAAAAATTTCGCCTAATCGTTGGAGATTTCTTCTAAACCGCATAGAATCTTCCTGAATAATCTCGTCTCTGATTTCTGCCATGAACTGATTAAAAACAGAATTCGAATCCCCCAATATATTTATCTTCATGAGTCAATAAGTTTCTACAATAATAATTTAATAGCTATGCTTCCCGTTCTTTCCAATCGCCGTTTTCGCGCATAAGGGCTTCAAGTTCTTCAACGGCATGTTCAAAGGGAATGTTCTTTTTAATTAATTTCTGTTGTTTATAGAGATTTACATTTCCGGTACCCGATCCAACGAATCCGTAATCTACGTCACCCATTTCTCCAGGTCCGTTGACTACGCATCCCATTATTGCAATTTTAAGGTGATCCAAATGGTTGAAATGCGCTTTTATTTTGACGGTTGTCTCATGTAAGTCGAACAATGTACGTCCGCAACCGGGGCATGAGATGAATTCTGTTTTGGTCAATCTCATCCTACTTGCCTGAAGGATTGAAAAGCTGAGGTCTTTCAAGTCGGTAAATGTAACCTGTTCCGATTCGTTGGTGATACATATTCCATCGCCGTATCCATCAATGAGTAAGCCCCCAAGATCAGCAGCAGCTTTTATCTGAAGATTCTCAAGATATCGTTCATTGTATTTTCTGAATATCACTACAGGCACCTTCCAAATATGTGATTCAAGGGTCATAAAGAAGGCACGCAACTCGGCAAATGGATTCTTATTTAAGCTTTCAAGAATCAAAATGGTCTTCCTGGTTTGTTTTAGTTTGGTAATAATTTCAGGATTTTCTTCCATGAAATGGTCAAACTCTTCTTTATTGGTTCTGATAAATTTGGTTTGTCCCCAATGTGATCCACCAAACAGGTATTCTTCAAGGGTAAGAACAGGGTATGAATTTCCCTCTAAATCAAGCACTTCGTTAACGTTGAAAAAGTATTCAGGAACTTGTTTCCCTCTTAATGGAAGAATTTCAGAAAGTGAACGGCCACGAAGATCTGCCATGACAACGGGCAAGAATTTATCGCCCATTTTCAATACAGGCCTCACCGACCGCCTTTCATATTCAAAAGGGTTAATTTGTGCAAATAATGGGGCTTTGATAGGCTTATGACCTTTGTAAGTATCAATATGGTTGATCAGTTTCCGGGCTACTGTGATCTCATTTTCAGGCGCTTCTGTGAGTGAAACGCGAATTGTATCACCAAGGCCATCTGCGAGCAAGGCACCAATACCAACGGCAGATTTAATGCGGCCATCTTCACCCTCACCAGCTTCTGTAACACCCAGATGAAGAGGATAATACATATCTTCAAGCCGCATCTTATAACTCAGCAAACGCACGGTATAAACCATTGTGCGGGTGTTGCTCGACTTGATAGATATAACAACGTTTACAAAATCCTGTTTTTGGCAAATACGCAGAAACTCCATCACTGACTCCACAATTCCGGCAGGTGTATCGCCATAACGGCTCATGATACGATCGGATAATGAACCTTGATTGGCGCCAATTCGCAGCGCTGTATTGGTATCTTTTAATATCTGAAGAAATGGAATAAACTGTTCTTCAATCTTCTGAAGTTCGTGTTTGTATTCTTCATCAGTATAAAGATGGTGCTCAAACGTGGCGCGTTTGTCGTAAAAATTACCCGGATTGATACGTATTTTGAATACATACTTTGCAGCAATTTCAGCCAAATGAGGATTGAAATGGATATCTGCCACCAAAGGATGATCAAATCCCATTGCAACCAGTTCACGCTTAATATTTTGCAGGTTCTCGGCATCACTGACTCCTCTCACTGCAACGCGAACCATATCAGCCCCACACTTGATGATACGGATGATCTGCTCAACCGTAGCTTCGGTGTTACTGGTATCGGTATCAGTCATTGATTGAATGCGGATTGGATTTTCTGCACCAAGCAATACTCCACCTATTCTTACCAACGAAGTTTTCTGTCGCTGGTACTTTGTCAAATCTTCGATGTAATTAAAGTTCTGATCCTTCATTTTGTCCCCCATAGTTGGGCGACAAAGTTAATTTAAAGTTAATAAAAATGAAAGGCTTAAAGGCATAAATTAAAATAAATGTGGATAGGGGATTCAGAGGAATTTCTTACTTTTGATGGACTTAAAATCAGGCACAAATGACCATCAGGGTATCACATATCAGTAAACTTTACGGGAGCCAAAAAGTTCTTGATCAGGTTTCTTTCGAAATAGGAACCGGTGAAGTAGTCGGATTTCTGGGACCAAACGGTGCCGGAAAATCAACCTTGATGAAAATTATCACAGGTTATCTGGCCGCTGATAGTGGATCAGTTGAAATAAATGGTGACTTGGTTGAGACTAAAAATAGTAACATTCGTTCGCAAATTGGATACTTACCTGAGAACAATCCACTCTATACAGATTTGTACGTGCGTGAATACCTTGAAATGGTAGCGGGATTTTATCATCTTCAGAATAAAAAGGAAAAGGTATTGAAGATGGTTGAACTTACGGGACTGAAAAGTGAGCAACACAAAAAAATAGGGGCACTATCAAAAGGTTACAGGCAAAGGGTTGGATTGGCTCAGGCTTTGATACACGACCCTGCTGTATTGATTCTCGACGAACCTACTACTGGTCTGGACCCCAATCAGCTGGAAGAAATAAGGCAACTGATCAGCAATATCAGTAAGAACAAGACAGTTATGCTTTCAACCCATATTATGCAGGAAGTAGAGGCCGTTTGCAACCGTGTAATCATTATTAATAAAGGTAAACTAGTAGCAGATGGATCTATTGATCAGCTTAAAGGAGGTCAGTTTGCCCAAAAGCAAACCGTTTGGGTTGAATTTGACAGAACTCCTGAATTGGAAGCATTGAGAAATATTCCTGGCCTTCTAAATATAGAACAGACAGGCAATTCAACTTTCCTGGCTGAATCAGACCACAACCTTGACCTACGTCCTTTACTGTTTCAATTTGCTGTTTCAAACCACCTTATATTGCTGACATTGAAGGAACAACAGCAAAGTCTGGAGAATGTATTTCAGGAATTGACAAAATAAATAAAGAATAAAACTCCATTTGTCTTAAAAAAGATCTATATTTGCATCCGTTATGTGGATAAATTTGTACTGATTGCAACCACGGAAAAAAATGCTAAAACGATCCGATTATTATCTTGCTTTTCGATCAATTATTCCACAACGCATTTTTGTATAATCTATTGTACATGAATTGATTCAATATATCATGAATCCTTTTTGTGCAATTAAAATTGATCAAACTATGAGTTATTTTTTCACTAGCGAATCAGTTTCAGAAGGCCATCCGGATAAAGTATCCGATCAGATATCAGACGCACTTCTGGACGAATTTCTCGCCTTCGATGCCAACTCCAAAGTTGCCATCGAAACCCTTGTTACTACCGGACAGGTTGTTCTTGCCGGAGAGGTAAAATCGAAAACTTATGTTGATGTGCAGGAAACTGCACGTAGAGTGATCAACGAAATTGGCTACACCAAGGCTGAATACCGTTTTGACGGCGACTCATGCGGCGTTTTTAGTGCCATCCATGAACAAAGTCCAGATATCAACCGCGGTGTTGACAAATTGGATAAAATGGATCAAGGGGCCGGTGATCAAGGAATGATGTTCGGTTTTGCCTGTTCTGAAACCGACAATTACATGCCTCTGCCACTCGAATTGTCGCATTATATTCTAATCGAACTGGCCGCTATCAGGCGTGAACAGAAGGTGATGAAGTATTTACGTCCAGATTCAAAATCACAGGTAACTATCGAGTACAATGATGACAATTCTCCTAAAAGGGTTCATACCATTGTTGTATCAACGCAGCACGACGATTTTGATGCTGACGAACCCATGTTGGCAAAAATTAAAAGTGATGTTATCGAAATTCTGATTCCACGGGTTAAGGCTCATTTGCCTGAGCGTGTTCAGAAATTGTTTGACGGAGAGATCGTCTATCATGTCAATCCAACAGGCAAATTCGTTATTGGTGGTCCTCACGGAGATACCGGTCTTACAGGACGTAAAATTATTGTTGATACTTATGGAGGCCGAGGTGCCCATGGTGGTGGTGCATTTTCAGGAAAAGATCCTTCGAAAGTGGATCGTTCAGCTGCTTATGCGGCTCGTCATATTGCCAAGAATATGGTTGCAGCTGGTGTAGCACGCGAAATGCTGGTCCAGATTTCTTATGCCATTGGAGTGGCCAAACCTGTTGGTGTGTATGTTGAAACCAGGGGCACAGCACTACCTGGATTAACAGACTCTGTGATATCAGATAAAATACAACAACTCTTCGACTTACGCCCTGCCGCCATTGAGGAAAGGCTCAAACTGCGTAACCCGATTTATCGTGAAACAGCTGCTTATGGTCACATGGGCCGCAAACCAAAAACTGTTACCAAAGTGTTCGAATCGCCCTACAATGGCCGCATTGAAATTTATGTGGAACTGTTTACCTGGGAAAAATTAGACTACGTCGACAGGATTAAAAGTGCCTTTGGAATTTAATTTCAATTCAATATCATATAAATCCGAATCGTTACTGATTCGGATTTTTTTGCTGAATATATTTAATAAATATGAGTTCACTCCGAAAGTCTAATTCTGCCACAAAGGCTCAAAGGCTCAAAGATTCACTAAGAGTATATGGAAGATATTCAATACTTTGTGTACCTTTGAGTCTTTGAGTCTTAGTGGCAATTTTTATTTATTGGATTTTCGGAGTTGCCTCAAATATCCAATTTTGATAAATGTGAAACAATCCGTGGAATCCGTTTAAATCCGTGAAATATATATTACTCAAAATAAATAAATTCAGCTACTTTTGTATCTGCCAATTAAGATTATATTAGGTTATGAAGACTTATTCAGCAAAACGGTTGTCGCTATCTATCTCGGTATTTTTACTGATTTTTAACCTCGGATTTTTACTGATCTTATCAATCAAGGATTTCCAAACCGTTTATTATATCCTTTTTATATTCCTCTTCGGTACAATTTTTTATTTTCTTGTTCTTTTTATCCTGAACAGATACATCAATGAGAAAATAAAACCCATCTATAAAACCATTCGGGAGGTTCCGATTAGTGGAATAAAAGGAAAGCTTTTGGAGAAATACAGATCCACCAATATATCTGATGTCCAAAAAGAAGTAGAGGAATGGGCTAAAAATCAGACACTGGAAATTACCCGTTTGAAGGATCTTGAACGTTATCGCAAAGAATTCGTAGGCAATGTATCCCATGAATTGAAAACACCTATATTTAATATCCAGGGTTATGTTCTAACTTTGCTTGAAGGAGGTATTGACGATCCAAAAATCAATGTGCTCTATCTTCAACGAACAGAGAAAAGTATCGACCGAATGATCTCGATTGTGGAAGACCTGGAGTCGATTACCAAATTGGAGTCGGGCGAGTTGAAATTGAATCTCGTGAATTTTGATTTGGTAAAGCTTACCGAAGAGGTCTTTGAACTGGCTCAAATGCTTGCCCATGAGCGCAATATTTCTCTGGAGTTTGCCACCAAGAGTGACAAGCCCGTTATGATTTGTGCTGACCGTAAACGCATTATGGAAGTGCTGAATAATCTGGTAGGCAATGGAATCAAATACGGAAAGAAAAAAGGTCATGTTAAAATAGGTTTCTACGATTTGCACGAAACCATTCTTATTGAGGTGAGTGACAATGGTATAGGCATGGATAAAAATGATCTGCCCCGCGTATTTGAACGATTCTACCGTGTCGATAAATCCAGGTCACGCGAGCAGGGAGGAACAGGGTTGGGATTGTCGATCGTCAAACACATTATTGAAGCACACGATCAGACAATTAATGTAAAAAGCATTGCTGAAAAGGGAACAACTTTTACTTTTACCCTCGAAAAGGCAAAGTAAATAACTGTTTTCATCCCTCAAATGCGTTCTTATATAGTATTTTGTAAATAAAATTGAAAACTAACTATCAGTTTCAAATGCTTTTACTAATTTTCAGGCGATTTTAAAAACAAAAGCAGCAACTGATAAAAAGAAACCTATACTTTTAAATTCTATAAAAAACAATCTATGAGCGACCCACAATATAAGATCTTACTGGTGGACGATGAAGTTGATATACTGGAGTTTATCAGCTATAACCTGGAGAAAGAAGGCTATAAAGTTTATACTGCCAAGAATGGTGCAGAAGCAATTAAGCTTGCCGAAAAAACGCTGCCCGACCTCATTATTCTCGACGTAATGATGCCCGAGATGGATGGAATTGCTGCCTGCGAAGAAATAAGGCGTATTCCGGCCCTTCAGCATACCATGATTGCCTTCCTTACAGCACGTGGTGAAGATTATTCACAAATCGCTGGTTTTGAAGCTGGTGCGGATGATTACATCACCAAACCTGTGAGACCTAAAGTGTTGGTTAGCAGGGTTAAAGCACTCCTGAAACGTATTTCTGGCGTTGGAGCCGCTCCGGTAACTGTCATTGAAAGCGGACATACGATCACGGTTGGAAATCTGGTTATCGATAAGGAACGTTACCTGATTGTACAAGATGGTCAGGAAATGGTTTTACCTCGCAAGGAATTTGAATTGTTGTCGCTGCTGGTTTCTAAACCCGGCAAGGTATTTACCCGTGAAGAAATTTATTATTCAGTATGGGGCGACAATGTGGTAGTGGGCGACCGTACTATCGATGTACATATCCGTAAACTGCGTGAGAAAATAGGCAACGATCATATCAAAACCCTTAAAGGCATCGGTTACAAATTTGTAGACATCCCTCAAAGTAACTAACTATATCACTTCAATATATTAGCTAAAAAGCCAGGCAAGCAATCCGAAAACGGAAAGCTGCCTGGCTTTTTTTTGTTTTCCGCGACAGGTCCGGTTACTCCAAATCCGGTACCGCTATATTCCCCAAGGTTGTAGAAACTAATATCTGGATAAATTACAGGTAGTTTAAAAGGCTATGATGCTAGGGTTAAAACCTTATCTTCTGATACCTTTCTGATACTCATCTGATACCTTTCTGTAATATATGGTTACAGAAAGGTTACAGATGAGTTACAGATGGGTTACAGATGATAACACTCAAACACCTACCCATTCCATAGATACAGGGGCGAAATCCAGGATCGGACCTCGTTGGACGATATTTTCCATATTTCCATCCTTTTGGTAGAAGTTGCTTGGTTCTCTTGTAATTCGCATTTAATTTTGCTATATTTGTTTAATAATATTCACGACCACAAGACATGGACACAGCAGAGAGAAATAAAATCCTAAATCAGATTCTTTGGGATTATAACATCTCCACCGAAGATATTGAAGCCGTTTTAAAGGGTGAAATAAAGCTTGCAGGACATTATTCCCGTGAGATTATTTTTCAAAAATTAATTGAATCCTACTCTTGGTTTACAATCATAAAAATGTTTAATCCAAACGAGATACAAGATTTATTGACCGACAAAACTATCAGCAAGCTCAGATCATCCTCCTTACGTCAGAACTATGAATTTGTCCAAAAAAGATTATCTCAAATTATACCAGTTACAGGATAAATTTCTATCAATGCTCTAATTTTAGATTTTAATTTTACGGACACTCCGGATACGGCTTATGCTTGAATGCGAATGAATTAATCTGAGTATTTCAATTCTTTCAGTTTTGACCCGATAAATAATTAAATGAGATTCAAGGATCACATTTCTGTATTGATGGCCTTTTGTTGGGAGAAATCTGCATTCGGGATACATCCAGTAACTTATAGTCCCGAGTACTCGGGACTGATATTTTATCAATAATGGACTCATACTTTTGGGCTTGATTTTCCCCAAAAATTTCTTTACCGTCCCGAGTACTCGGGATAGATATTATGAGTGTCTATTGCATATTGCAAAGAAAATACTACTTGTCTTTCTTTGAATTCCTCCATTGATTTCGTAGTATTTGCACCTCTTCAAGAGTGTAGAATGGTCCTTCTTCTGCTAAATGAATACTATCTGCAAATTCCTTAGGAGTATGATTTGCTTCTGGAAGAGCCCAATTATTTTCTTCTATTTCATTTCTTGTTTTTTCAGCCTTCATAATTGTAAAATATATACAAAGATAAATTTTTTACTTGTATGTATATATACCTGATAATAAATATAATCCAATAATTAAATCAGGCATTAGTTTTCATAGCGATGAGTAGTTCAGGGCTTAATGTTCCGCTTTTTTTTCTTTGTTGATAAAGTTCTTCCCTGGGAATTACTTGATTTTTCAAGATAGCCCTGGCTTTACTCATCTGCTGAGTAACTTTAACGCCTGTTATCAATATCTCTTTGGACATAGCACAAAAATACAAATTTATTCGATTGTATTTTTATCCAATCAGCTTCTTTACTAAAAAATCAACGTCTGTATATGGATTCAATTCATAATATTCCTTTTTATTTAATACTGGATCTTTATTAATTTCATCTCGCAGCCATTGGGCGTTTTTAAAAGCTCTGTTTAGATTTTCGGGACGTAGCAATACGTTCATCAAATTTGCAAGTTCTTCTTTGGTATTACTTTTTTTATAGTTCTTCAAAGGAGTATTGACCCGGATATAGCCAGATAGACAATCAATTCCTTTGCAACCGGTATGCTCATTACATTCTATTGGTTGACCCTTTTTGTCTTTACATTCGGTGCACAAGAATTCATTTTTATTCGCTTCAAAATGTAATATTATCCAATGTTCAAATGAACGGCTGGACAATCCAATTTGTACTTTTTTATTGTTTATCATTTCTTCAGCTTTTTTATAAGCCTCTTTATGATGAGAATGGCCATCCTTGTCAAAGACGGCCCAGAGTTCTTCGTACATTTCTTGCTCTTTTTCTATTAATTGCGCTTGAGCAACGAAACGTAAAGGTACAGCCTTAACTGTCTCGTATTCTTTTTGACCTCTTAATTCACCATACAAATATTTGCACAATTCTTTCAATACATTTCGTTCACTTATTATATGTTTATTTGGATTTATGAAATTCCTTTTTGGTCTATTTTCAAGCTTTGTAGGAGCAGAAATTGGGATGTCATTAGGAATGGTGTTGTTGTCAGAAACGACAACATTATCCCAGATATTTTTCTTTTTTGAAATGTTTTCTGCAATATATTGAAAATAATCATGCTCAGTTTTAGTCCCCTCACAAACAATGAGAATACTTCTATTCAACTTCCTTTTTGTCATAATATATAATTTCCTTTAAATTATTGACATAAGGAATTGCTCCAAACTTACCACCTAAATACCATTTTTCAAAAGGGATATCTTCTCTAACTCCTTCAAAATCTTGAGCAGAGAACAATTCTGTTTCGCCGTAAGTGTTTTTTTGAGTAAACCAAATTTGGTCTGAACGAAATTCTTTGTTTAACAAGAAGGTTTCGTGAGTCGTAAATATTAACTGTGCATTAAAGGGATGATTATCCTGAAAAAAACGAATTAATAAACTAACTAAAAAAGGATGCAAACTACTATCTAATTCATCAAAAATTACAACTCCTCCCTTATTAAGGGTTTTTACTATTAAACCTCCTAACGCAAATAGTTTGTTTGTACCAAAAGACTCATTGATAAATGGTAAAGCGTGCGTTGACACAACCTTTTGGTTCTTATATACGTTGTGTTCACCATACAAAACCTCGATTTTCTTTAAACTATTTATTGATTTTTTGTCATCAACTGTACTAGTCTCAATTTCTTTGATTTGTATATTGGAATCAACTATCAGAGATTGAATCTGTGTATCAGCCTCACTAATTAATTTCTCAATTTGTTTTATTAAATGCTTATTTTCTGTTTTTTGTAATTCTTCTTTTATATAATCAGATAAACGTCTAACCCAATTACTTTCGGTTACATTCCATATTTCGAGTTCATTAAAATAAGTAGTTGCCGGAGATATATTGGTGTGATAATTTTCTGCTTTTCCAAAAATTGAGAGAAGTGGTATTTTCTTATAAATCTCATATTTTTTGTAATTAAAATTTTTACCTAGTTTAATAATATGGATATTTTCATCTTCCTCTTTTTTTTCATTTCCTCTTTTAAATATTTCCTGAGACTTTTTATTCGGAAAATGGCACAATGACTCTTCAACTATTTCATCTTTGTTAAAAGCGATTCTGTATTGGTATTTATTTTTATCCTTGGTTATAAAAATAATCTCAAATTCGGTTGGCTCATTTGATGAATTTGTATTAAATAAAAAAGGATTATAGGCAGGAATAGGCTTATCAATGGTAATTTCATTTGAATCAACAATGAATCTTCGTATTTCAAATAATGCACGAATTATATTGGATTTGCCGGACGCATTTGCTCCATAAATTCCAACAGCCTTCAATAATTTTACTGAGCTGCCATTGGACAAATCTATATCAAATGTATTTTCAGATTTGCTTCTAGCACTGCTGGCAATCATTGAAAATGATTGTTTTTTGCATATAGATCGATAATTCGATATTGAAAATTCTAAAATCATACCTAAAGTTTTTGATATTTCGTATTTTTCGTAAAAATACACACTTTAAGTATATAAAACAATCTTAAAGAAGTATTTGTTGTAAAAAGTTTGTAATAGTCATTAGATAGATGAGTTGCCTTTAAAATTTGCAGTAACAGGTAACATTCACCCGAGGTATGGTATTATAATTAAATCAGGCATTTGTTTTCATCGCGAAGAGAAGTTCAGGGCTTAATGTTCCGCCTTTTTTTCTTTGTTGATAAAGTTCTTTCCTAGGTATTACTTGATTTTTCAAGATAGGCCTGGCATTCAGTTTTTTCTTTATGCGAGTTCTATAAAGTTACCTTCAAGTTTTACGTTAAAGTTTATTTCTGCTTTTAATGCTTTGAAAACTTTCAAAATAGTGTCTATTGTTGCACTGTTGGCGCTACTTTCAAGTTTGGAAATTTGAGCTTTCTGTACCCCGACAAGTTTACCAAGTTCTTCTTGTGTCAAGTGTCGTTCTTTTCTTACCGATTTAATCATTTTCCCCAAAAGGTCCATGCGAAGTTCATGTTCGTATTCATCTCTTTCTGGAGTTCCAACTGTCCCGATGTACTTGTCTTTCATCTCGGCAAGCGAATAAGTCTTGATTTCTTTAGTTGCCATCTGATTATTGAATTGACATTTGTTCAACATTACAAATATACTTAAAGTTTCTAAAATTAGAAACAATTATTTGGTAAAGGTAGGAGACAGTGAAAAGTATTTCGTACGAATCTAGGTGCCCAACTTGCTGGTTATTTTGCTGTTATAAATCGTTATTTAATTGTCGTTTCAATAAATTTTTCTTTAAAAATGTCATAATAGGGACAGCTGGTAGATTTGTCATCACATAAAAAAAGCTTCCTTCCAGCTAATAAATAAAGTTCATGTCTCATTGTACTACCGCCTGAATCATTAATTAGGGCTTTCTTTACATATTTACTTGATTTCATTTGAAGAGTAAATAAACTCTTGACAATTAATGGAGAGATCTTTTTATTTATTATTATAGGAGTCCCATTATTTTTATAAATTCCTGTAAGTGAATAAACTAACTTGTCCCTTACTAATAAATAGTTTTCAAAATGGAATGAGCAACCTGTACTTCGATAAGCAAATTCTAATGAGTCAACCTTAGTTAGATCTTTAAGAGTAATAAAATCAACTGTTTTATATTGTATATTATTGCTGAATATCAAAGTCGTATCCTTTGTCAAAGTAAATTGCTCATTTTGTTTGTAGCTAAAAATTGACTGCATCTGAAAATTATATTCTCCTACTTTTATGCTGTCCCATTGAAAATAAGTTATACCCAATGCAGAATTATGGTCCATTTTTTTAAATTTCAGTGTGCCATCAGTATTGGTTAGAAAAACTGCTGAAAATAAATCATATCTAAAACTGCTATCGCAAACAATTGTCAAATTGCAATATTTATTATTTACAGCATTATTTTGACGATTGAAAGCTGTAAAAAAGAGTCCTGATAAAATGATTACTAAAATTACTATGTAGCGCTTCATGAAATGGTTGCTAACTTATAACTATCACCAAAGGTATATTGTTTTTTGATTATTCGATTATATTAAACTTATTTATTTGTTTCTTTGGGTGAAGAATTCAAGAATTTCCTAATTCAATAAGGTTACCTTTTTTCTTGTAATCCAAAATGGTTTTAAGGGCATTCAGAAAGTCAATGTCTTCAATGCTTGATATCTTATAAATCAGTTCTTGTTTCAACTGAATGGTATTCATGATTGTAGTCTTTAAATCTGGTATAAAGTTGCAAATTTAACATGAATTAATTGGATTCTTTAGATGTAATTTTTTCTCATACAGTTAATGGAACACACTCGGGACTAATTTCCTGTCAACGAAGCAACCAAATACGACTTGCTGGGTATTTTGTCATTACCAACAGGTTTTATTTTCTCCAATTAATTGTTGTCGAACTAACTAATTGATGATTACCGTTTTCGTAAATAAAGTCAAAGTCAAATGTTTGCTGTAAATTTTCATTCGGTCTTTCCTTTAGAATGAGTTTTAAAAAATACGGATTTCCGCCAATTAAGAACGAACCTTTATTTATAGCAATTACTAATGAATCTATTGATTTTTGTTCTCCGTCCCATTGAACGTCATGCCACTTAAATAATTCTTTTAAATCTATTCCAGCATTCTGTCCATTGAAATTATTGGAACTAAATATTTTTATTTCTCTTAGTTTATCTTTTAATCCGTCATAACCAGGTCTCCTATAAGTTGCATATGTTGGTGTTGATAAGTCAAATGGTTGTCTTGTATTATTATAGCTAATGAAATCATAGGTCATATTTAATTTAAAAAAGACCTGATTATTTGAAATAGTGTCAACAGGTTGAAGAATTAAGGATAACTCATCGTCTTTATAAACTTCACAAGTCAAGTTGTCAATTTTAAAATAACCGTCAACCTGATGACAAGCAAAAGGTATAATTCCTAAAAGTATTAATGTCAATAATGTACGTCTCATATACTTGTGTATTAATGTCTATTGTGCATCTCATAAACTTGTAGCTAACGTTCCAAATACATGCATGGAGGGAGTTAGCCGATGATCTTCTTATGAAGTACTGCTTTTCAATTTATTACTTTCCATTCAAAGAAGCAATGAAACTTGACTTACAGGTATATTGCAGTAGCAACCGTTTTTTTGTATCATTATTATTTTTTTTTAATGCTCTGTCTCCACCAAAACATTTTCCATTTATGTCTCAAACCTCCTAATTCCCAATTAATATCAAATTTTTCTTCTTTTCCATTAGAATATGGAGGCGTAGGAACTTTACAATGTAACATTGGGTCATTATCCTTGACCTTTTCAAAGAATTCCTTTTCTAAGGATGATTTCAAAAAATACTGAATCTCTATAATTGTTTGTTCTCTCATTGATTTATAAATATAGAAATTCACATCATAAAAGTTTGAATTTAAAGACTTAAGATCAGAGGTAATTTGTCTCAGAGTCTTGGGGATTTTCTTTTTATTTTCAAGTTTTCTGAGTTTTCTGAGTTCAAAAAAATTGTCAGGCTCTGTATTTCTAATTTCAGAAAGGACATACGAACATTTGTCAGATATTTTATTCCAACAAAGGTCTCTTGCAATTTGAAGTAACTTGTCTGTTGCTTCCTTAATGTCGATTTCTTTCATTTATGGTGTCATCTAATATGGTGGCTAATAAATAACTTTCACCAAAGGTATACTACTATATTGATAATCCAATTATATTAAGCAAATTTATATTGAATATTTTAAATATTGGTATACTGATATCCAGAATCATAGGATAGTCATCTTCATTATAAAACCTTTTGAATATTGGATGTTAATTTTTACTATATTTGTGCCTCTTATAAAATACGGTTGTAAAATAGTTTTCGATGAGCAATAAATTTCAGGTATACAAACAGTTAGACCTCTCAAAAATCAATAAGGAAGTATTGAAAAGATGGGAGGATGATGATACATTTCACAAAAGTATAACTACCCGTGAGGGGCAACCTACTTTTGTTTTTTACGAAGGACCTCCGTCAGCCAATGGAATGCCTGGCATTCACCATGTTATGGCACGTGCCATTAAAGATACTTTTTGCAGATACAAGACCATGAAAGGTTTTCGCGTTCACCGCAAAGCTGGATGGGACACTCATGGACTGCCTGTTGAACTTAGCGTTGAAAAATCATTGGGAATTACCAAAGACGACATCGGTAAAAAAATCAGCATTGAAGAATACAACGCAGCCTGCCGTACCGAGGTGATGAAATATACCCGAGAATGGGAAGAACTGACCCGTCAAATGGGCTACTGGGTGAATATGGACCATCCCTATATCACTTACGACAGTCGTTATATCGAGACGGTGTGGTGGTTGCTGAAACAACTTTTTGAAAAAAATTTAATCTATAAGGGTTATTCCATACAGCCATTTTCACCTGCTGCAGGTACAGGTTTAAGTTCCCACGAGCTCAACCAGCCAGGTTGTTACCGCGATGTGAAAGATACCACGGCCATCGCTCAGTTTAAAGTTATACTGGATGAAAAATCAGCCTTCCTATTCAAAAATGTGGAAACTGATTTGTATTTCATCGCCTGGACTACTACTCCTTGGACCTTGCCCTCGAACACTGCATTGTGTGTAGGGCCTAAAATAACTTATGTAAAGGTTCGTACTTTCAATCCATATACGGGTGATGCTGTAACAGTGATATTGGCCAAAAACCTTCTGTCGGCTCATTTTGATCCGAAGAATGAAACGCTTGCTTTAGAAGATTATGCCCAGGGTGACAAGAAATTGCCTTACCGTGTGTTGGGTGAAACTATTGGAACGGATCTTCAAGGTGTGAATTACGAACAGCTGATCAAATGGGTAAAACCAATGGGAGATGCTTTCAGAGTAATCACTGGTGATTTTGTAACTACCGAAGATGGTACAGGTATTGTTCATATAGCACCTACATTTGGTGCCGACGATGATCGCGTTGCCAAACAGAATGGTATTGCCTCATTGATTGTAAATGATCTTGAGGGTAAACGTCAGCCATTAGTCGATCGTAATGGTCGTTTCTTCCTTGTTGAAAATATGGACCCAAAGTTCGTTGCTGAACAGGTAAATCTAAAAGCATATTCTGAATTTGCAGGCCGGTATGTGAAAAATGAGTACGACGATACGCTTACTGAAGACGATGCCACTGTGGATATCGACATTTCGGTGATGCTCAAAAGGGAAAATAAAGCCTTTAAGGTTGAAAAACACGTACATAGCTATCCTCATTGCTGGAGAACCGACAAGCCGATCCTTTATTATCCGCTTGATTCATGGTTTATAAAGACAACGGCGGTAAAAGATAAAATGATTGCCCTCAACAATACAATCAATTGGAAACCTGCATCTACAGGTACAGGACGTTTTGGAAACTGGCTTGAAAACCTGGTTGACTGGAACCTGAGCCGTTCACGTTTCTGGGGAACACCGCTTCCAATATGGCGAACCGAAGATGGTTCTGAAACCAAATGTATCGGTTCGGTTGAAGACCTGATGAATGAGATTGATGCGGCAGTTGCGGCTGGTGTAATGGATAAAAATCTTTTTGAGGGATTTGAAATTGGCAACAATTCAAAAGAAAACTACGAAAAGATTGATTTACACCGTCCCTTTGTGGATGATATATTTCTTGTTTCAGCAAATGGCAAAAAGATGTTCCGCGAACCCGATCTGATTGATGTTTGGTTCGATTCGGGTTCTATGCCTTATGCTCAACATCACTATCCGTTTGAGTCCAAAGATAAATTCAGCAAGCTTTTCCCGGCAGATTTTATTGCTGAAGGGGTTGATCAAACACGTGGATGGTTCTTTACTTTGCACGCTATTGCTACCATGATTGATGAGTCAGTGGCATTTAAGAATATCATTTCAAACGGACTGGTACTCGACAAGAGCGGGAACAAGATGTCGAAGCGTTTGGGAAATGCAGTTGAACCATTTGCTGCCATTGAAGAACACGGTTCCGATTCGTTGCGTTGGTATATGTTGACCAATTCACAGCCTTGGGACAACCTGAAATTCGATATCAATGGTGTCGATGAGGTGAAACGTAAATTCTTCGGCACCTTGTACAATACCTATAATTTCTTCGCCATGTATGCCAATATCGATGGGTTTACATACTCTGAAGAGGAAATTCCGGTGGCTGAAAGATCTGAATTGGATCGCTGGGTGATCTCATTGCTCAATTCACTGATCAAAAATGTGGCGGAATGTTATGAGACTTATGAGCCAACAAAGGCAGGCCGTGCCATTTCAGAGTTTGTATCTGAGAACCTGAGCAACTGGTTTGTTCGCCTTAGTCGCCGTCGTTATTGGGGAGGTTCGTACGATAAAGACAAGATATCTGCCTATCAGACACTATATACCTGTTTGAACACTATTGCCAAGCTGTCGGCTCCCATGATACCTTTCTATGCTGATATGCTCTATACCGACCTGAATGCAATTACAGGTCAGGAGCCTGATCAAAGTGTTCACCTTGCTGATTTCCCGGTAGCTGATGAATCCCTTATTGATCCTGATCTGGAAGAGAGAATGGCCATTGCACAAAAAGCGTCGTCCATGATATTGAGTTTACGCCGCAAGGAAAAACTGAAGGTACGTCAACCGTTGGCCAGAATAATGATACCTGTATTGAACAAGGAGTTTCAGGATAAATTTGATGCTGTAAAAAGTATTATTCTTTCTGAGGTAAATGTAAAAGAGGTTGAATACCTGACCGATGCAGCAGGGATCATCAGTAAAAAGATCAAGGCGAACTTTAAAACACTGGGACCTAAATATGGTAAACAGATGAAACTGATTGCCGGCGAGGTTGCAGGATTCACACAAGAAGATATTGCAAGACTGGAACGTTCAGGAAGCTATGATTTGACTATCAACGGCGAATCAATAAAATTGAGTCTTGAAGATGTTGAAATACAGACTGAAGATGTACCGGGATGGTTGGTTGCAAGTGAAGGTGGTTTGACCATTGCGCTCGATATTAATCTGACTGAAGAACTCAAACAGGAAGGAATTGCACGTGAGTTCATCAATAAAATTCAAAACATCAGAAAAGAAAGTGATTTTGAAGTCACTGACCGTATCGTTTTGAAAATACAGAAAAACGAGAAATTCAATCTGGCAGTTGAGAACTTTCGTGATTATATAAGTAATCAAACACTTGCAAGTGAGTTGGTTATGGTCGACTTTATCAATCATGCCTCATCGCATACTGTTGATATTGACACCGATCTGGAAGCTGTTGTTTTGGTTGAAAAATACGCATAATGGAAAATATTTGGTTGCAATTAGAAATTACAAGCTTAAATTAAAAATATTTTCATACTTTTAGGATCTGAGAAGTGCAATGATTACTTTTGCAATCCTCAAAATTAAAGATTTAGCTATGAGTGAAAAAAATAGATATTCTGATGACGAGTTATTGGAATTTAAATTAATAATTCTTGATAAGCTCGAAAAGGCTCAAAAGGACTTTGTCATGTACAAAAGTTCAATTACGCAGAGCGATGGAAATGACACACAAGATACGTCTCCTACTTTCAAAGTTTTGGAAGAAGGTGCAGCAACTTTGTCTAAAGAGGAAGCTGGCAAACTGGCACAGCGTCAGCAAAAGTTTATTCAATATTTGCAGGCTGCCCTGATTCGTATTGAGAACAAGACGTATGGAATATGCCGCGAAACAGGAAAGCTTATTTCCAAGGAACGTTTGCGTGCTGTACCTCATGCTACACTTAGCATTGATGCCAAAAACAATCAAAAGTAAAATTGTTTAAATAGAATATAAAATGATTGAAGGAGCAATTCTTTCAATCATTTTTTTATAACTGTTAACCATGTCAAAATTACAAAAGTCAGCACTCATAGTTGTTGTAGTCCTGCTGGTCGATCAAATCCTCAAGGTATGGATTAAAACACACATGTCAATTGGCGATGAGTTTGCTGTATTGGGCAGATGGTTTATCATTCATTTTGTCGAAAACAATGGAATGGCCTTTGGTTTCGAATTTGGAGGCGAATATGGAAAGATATTTCTGAGCTTGTTTCGAGTAGTCGCCGTGTTTGGTATCGGTTATTACATCCTCAAATTGGTCAAAAAAGACATTCCCATGGGTTTCATCGCCTGTGCTTCACTCATCTTTGCAGGAGCCATCGGCAATATTATCGATAGCGCTGTTTACGGTCTCATCTTTAGTGACAGCTATGGTCAGGTGGCCAGTTTATTTCCCCCCGGAGGCGGATATGCTACCTTTTTACATGGCAGGGTAGTTGATATGTTCTATTTTCCAATCCTCTCTGGTAATTATCCCAATTGGCTCCCTTTTTTAGGGGGCAGCGATTTTCAGTTCTTCCGTCCGGTATTCAATGTAGCAGATTCTTCTATTTCAATAGGTATTTTTGCCATCATTATCTTCTACCGTAAAGAGTTCAGCGAGCTCACCTCCAAAGAAGGTGAACCTTTAAGTGATGAAACAGTCCTCGCTGAAGAGCAGAATATCATCCCTGAAAAGGAATCCAAAGATATTTAATAATTTTACTTGTTAATATCGGTATAATTCAGTACACTTGCACTCCGAAAAAAACGTTCTCCAAGTATTGGATTTCCAACCTGAATAATCAAATCATCCACACGATATTTCAGGGCCTATAGCTCAGTTGGTTAGAGCACCTGACTCATAATCAGGTGGTCCCTGGTTCAAGCCCAGGTGGGCCCACCCTTCAAAATCAAGCAGTTACATTAAGTTGTAGCTGCTTTTTTTATTTCTTTATCTTACAGTTTAATTTTATTACCATTGTGTAAGTCATCAAATAAACATTTATTTCAATTATTTTTGAACCTATTATAAGTCAAATCAACAAGAGTAATTTAAATCTCCAACATGGGCCGCAACTTAGACGATTCAGAGTACGTACCTGAAAAGATACCCAAAGCAGCAAGAGAAATATCCGGTTTTATGTATTTGGTTATTGATGAGGCAATGAATCAATCGTCGTCTCCACTAATGCATACCATTATCAGGTGCTTCAAAAAGAAATGTGAAGGAACCATCAGTTGTGAGATTTTAGAAGAGACCGATGTTATCAGTTGGCATTGTTCAATGTGTAATAATGGTGGAATTATCAGCCATTCGGAGAACACGAGTTGGGATAATGGGTAAGTTCAAAGAATTGATATGATCATTATAATGCTATACAGGATTCTACCCCAAGAATGAGAGTTTAGTGTTCGTTTTGTGAACTGTTACTATAATGCTTATTTGTAAAGATAAATACAGAGGGTTAAACTGATCCCGATTACTCGTGATGATTATCTATTTTTGAATGTTCCTTCAATGTTGTAAGTTACAAATACTAATTCTTTGAATTATAAATGATTGTAAATAAAGCAATTATATTTCACAATCGGGATTTAATCATAGCTACTGTACAAACACTCCTGCTTTATTTCCGACGATATTGTCGATATTGTCGGAGATGTCGTAGGGGTAGATTCATAAAATTTGGAATTAGAGAAGATGAGTAAAGGCTAAAAATAAATAAAGGAAGTAGAGGATTGTGAAGACGAGATAGGGAGAAAATGAGAAAATAGGCTCCAAAAACGCACTTTTACTGATAAAAGCACGTATAAAATTCCATATAACTATTTGTTGAGTATAGTATATTTTTGTACATTTGTTAAAAATAAATACGATGGGAACAAGTATTGATCAAGAAGAAACGGCTCGATTTGATACAAGGCTATCAAAAGAAAAGAAATTAATTATTGAAAAAGCTGCACTATTGGGTGGTTATAAGAACCTTTCGGACTTTGTTGTATCAACAGTTTATGAAAAAGCACAATTGATCATTCAACAATCTGAAACTTTCCTTACATCCCATAGAGACAATGAGATTTTCTTTAATGCTTTGATAAATCCTCCAATGCCAAATGAAGCCTTAATGTCTGCAGCAAAGCAATATAAAGAAATGCGTTCCAGATAATGGATCCCATTGAAATTCTTTCTGTAAGCGCAGAAAGGTTTTATTCAAAATATGGTTTTATTTTACTTCCCAATAGCAATAGAATGTTTTTACCTATGAAAACAATAGGGGCGCTTTTTATTATTCAAAAATAATACTTAAAAATAGCCTAAGATTTGAGATTACCGTTTGCAATAGGGACATAATCAGGTGGTCTCTGGTTCACGCCCAGGTGGGCACACTTAAAGATCAAAGAGTTACGAAGACGATTCGTAGCTCTTTTTTATTTTAGGCTAGTTCTAGATTCCTTCAGCAATTGAACAGCTTGAAAATCCTTCATAACATTTAACGAAACCTTCGTTGGAACGCTTTGATTTAGAAAAAAACATAGGGTAAAATATATTGCACTCTATACTATATTGTTTCTCAAAGGATTATTTGTATCTTTAAAGGAGGAATCCTATCAATTTATACTTTATCAATCAAGAAACGGTATGAAATTTCTGACCTGTTCAAATATTATTCCATTGTTTAAAGGTGTTGTAGATGCAATCCAACCATACGCCAAATCAAACCAAGTAAGTTTAACATTTAAGCCTGCGATTACTGAGTTGATAGTCGAATATGATCCTGAAATAGTAATTCACGATGTCACTCAACTTTTATGTAATATAATTGCTTTTACTCCCCAAACATACAATGTAGAGATGAATTTAAATGAGGTAATTAAAGATGATAAAACTTATTTGGAAATTGGGATTAAAAACGATGGAGCCAATTTGGCCAGAATTACTGAAATCACTGCTCATATAAATTACAAAGTTGAAGTAACTTCTCTAAAACAAGATGGAACACTATATCAACTATATATTTCATACTCAACACTTGAATTGCCTGAATTAAACAATGATTTATCAAAAATAGATCATCATGGTATTCCGGCATATTATGCACAAATAAGCAAGAAACTTCGTTCACATTTTGCCAATCCCGAAAATCTTGAAAGAGCAGCCGCATATAGGAATCAGGCTGATGGAGTTTTTATTCAAAAAATTAATGCGCTTATCATGTCTAATCTTGAACGGGAAGGTTTTGATCTGGATTGTTTATGCAAAGGTATGGCACTCAGCAGAACGCAATTATATAGAAAACTAAAAGCTTTAACTCATAAACCACCGGCACAATATATTCAATATGTCCGATTACAGAAGGCGAAGGAATATCTTCAGAACAATGAATTTAATGTTGGAGAAGTAGTGCTGAAAGTAGGATTTGCAAGTCATAGCCATTTTACCCGTGCATTTCACGATCAGTTTGGTTTCAATCCGTCATTTCTTAAAAAAGATAATCATGAAAATGGAACGTAGGATCAAATTTTTGGTATAAAGAGGCTAACACATAAGAGTCATTTAATCATATCTTTACAATAAAAAATCATGGACGCACTTCAAAAGAATAAACAATTCGTTCTGGAATATTTTAATGCTTTAAGCGGAGTAAAGAAGACCGGAGAGTTAATTGACCAGTATACGAATGACGATGAACTCAAAAATCATATCTTATTTTTCGACACCATTTTTCCCAATTATGAATTATTGGCAGATGAAGTAACTGCCGAGGGAAACCGTGTTATCGTTTTAGCCCGGCTAAGGGGAAAACACGAAGGTGAAATGAACGGAATTCCCCCTACGTATAAAATGGTCGATTTTCCCTTTGCCATAGGCTATATCATGGATAAGGGAATAATTGTGGATCATTGGATGATTGCAGATCAGGTTGCATTAATGGAACAATTGGGTGTAACCCAATAATGGAGTGTTGATAAATATTTATGGATAGTAAGTCTTTAACGCTTCAGATTACTCAAACAAGTAGGTTTTAAAGGGAAATTTTAACCCATTCCCAAAGTACTCAAATCATGAGTGTTGAATTGTTATGTCAAAAAATACGTGAATATAATTTGATTTTCTAAATATCATTTTCTAAACTTAATCACATTCAAAATGGAAACATCAACTATTTTGGTAGCAGGAGCTACAGGATTATTAGGCAATGAAATTTGCCGCTTGCTTAGGGCAAAAAATCTATCCGTTAAAGCAATGGTCAGAACAACCTCTGATCCGGTTAAAACCGATGAACTTTCTAAATTAGGTGTTCAGCTTGTTCATGCTGATCTCCGAAACAAGGAGACCTTAGTCAAGTCGCTTCAGGGCGTAAAAACAGTTATCACCAGTGTTTCATCCATGCCATTTTCATACAGGCCCGGCGAAAATGATATTAAATCGGTGGATGAAGATGGAATGATCAACCTGATTATTGCATCAAAATCGGCTGGAGTAAACCATTTCATCTATACTTCCTTCTCCAAAAACCTGGATCTGGATTTCCCATTGCGCAATGCCAAAAGAAAGGTAGAAAGGCACCTTCAGAAAAGTGGTCTCACCTATACTATACTGCGCCCAGGTTGTTTTATGGAACTTTGGCTTTCGGCTGCTGTAGGATTTGATGCCCCCAACGGGAAAGTAAACACCTGTGGATCAGGAGCAAATCATCTGGCCTACATTTCGTACAAAGATGTCGCTAAGTTTGCTGTAGAGAGTATCTCCAACCCTGCTGCAAAGAACGAAGTCCTTGAACTTGGAGGACCACAGAACCTTTCTCAATTGGATGCCGTTAAAATTTTCGAAGAAGTTCTGGATCTGAAAATTGATGTGGCGCAAATTCCTGTGGATGCTCTCCAGGCTCAGTTAGATGGAGCTGAAGATCCTATGCAGAAATCCTTTTCTGGATTGATGTTGTGTGTAGCAAATGGTGATCACATCGACATGGGAAATGTGCTATGTAAGTTTCCCGTTGAATTAACTTCCGTGAAAGATTTTGCAAACTCAGTGGTAAAAGCTAAGCTATCCACTGCAAAATGATATATTGTCTAAATTGAAACCGTTGAAGTAGAAAAAATTTAATGTAAAATGGAAGAAATTACTTTTATCTGCCTTCATAATTTCTTGATAGAGCGGACACACAAGAGGAGGGCAGACACACAGGACTACCAGGACAGTGAAAATGACACAAATGACACAAATGACACAAATGACAATTGTCATTTTTAAGCTTTGCAGTTTGAAAATGACAACTGTCATTTGTGTCATTTGTGTCATTTGTGTCATTTTATTGGAAATAGCTTAATGCAAATTACGAATTCTTATTCATCGTTTTTTGTCTCCGCGAGCATGAGTTTGGTATACATTCCATATTGTTCCCTACAAGCCAATCCTTTTTCGCAAAAGCCTGCAATATATCTATTTGCTGTCCTTACCTCAATAGACATGGTTTTTGCCAGATCTATGTAAGCTGTATGGTTAAACCTCTCAGGCAGCCTATCCAGGAATTGTTCCTTTCTGTCTTTAGGTTTGGTAACTTTCACTTCCTGTTGCAGTTCAGAAAATACATAACTCGAATGTTTGACCAGTACCTTGACCATTGAAAGAGCAGCCTGAAAATCGGTATCCGAACATATTTGTGTTTCAGAAATGTCACCTGTTTCCATGATGCGCAAAGCGGTAAATATCATGGCGATACGAATTCCAATCACACCAAATCTGCGGATGGTAGCCATGAAGCCCATTCCATTGAGAGCTATGTATTTGTCCTGTAATTGTTCAAAGAATTCATTGAACTGTTCATTCTGCTCGTCTGTCACACAAAACTGTATTTCCGGGTTTTTATTCAACTTATGGTACAGTTGCACAAACTCCTGACCTAAGTTATCGAAATACTCTTGCACACCAATTTTGTTATTGCTGTTGGCCAATACGTCTTTCCAAACTGTATTGATATTCATATAGTAGAAAATAAACCGGCTGAACAACCCGTTCTCTGCATCTTGAATCAGGCTGGAAATCTGTTTGGGAGTTCCTGAGAGCAGGGCTGAAATGCGGGTTAAAGGTATCTCTACCAATTCACGGTCGGTCTTACGGTAATAAGTGATGGGTTCATGTTGGGAACCTTTGCGAAAACCATCCGAGTAATTGCCGTAATCCGTTTTAAAGGCATGGGACAGGGTATCGCCCTCGGTTTCAAAGATTAGCCCTGAGCCGTCATTCTCAGAAAGCAGCTGGAAAAAGCCCGTTGCTGAATTGTTAGCCGGAATGAGGAGCATTTTCTCAAGTGGCTTGATGGGCTTGGGCATTTCGAAATCCAATGACTTCTGTTTTTTGTACTTTTGCATGTCAAGATCATATTGATCCTTCAGCACTTTGGTAGCCTGACGCATTTCTTGGTGGATGGGCATTACAAGTTGTTTGCAGTGCACTAGTTTACCCTTACCGGCAGAGGCCTGGGCTGTGACGAACAGATACATGTTGGAATAAATCTTCATGTCATCATAGATACTGTAAAATTTGGGAAAGCCTGAACTAAGAACCGTTAAGGCACCCAACAAAAGGACATCACGTTCCTCTTTGGACTTAGCCTTGGCCACTACCTTTTGAAGAAATACAGGTAGGGTAGGGAAGATAGAATCAGGGAGCGTGGGTAAATCAATGGTTGGTTGGTTAGATGGTTGAATGGTTGGATGGTTAGATGGTTGTGGTTCGCAACCTGGTGCGTTCGTTTGTAACAATCCCTTGGCATTAATTCTTGTAAGCATGATAATAAAGTTTGCGCGGATTAATACGGATTTAACGCAATTAGGCCGCAGGTTAATAAATAGATGTTGTTCATTAATGAGGGCAAGTATAAATTAGGTATTTGTTAGGTAAAAATAAAAATCCCCTAATAATGATTCATCTGATTTAATTAACTGATATCCTGAATATTAAAAGTCAATAATTTTTAATTTATTTTTCACCTTTTCTATGTTTTTGCGTGTAGTTGCATTACTATTTTGATTTGCACCTTTTGATAACAGGAAGTTCAGGTATGATTGTCCGGTGCATTGAGGCACTACACCAGTGAAAGTACGATACCAAAAGAGACAAAGTACCAAAGCAAAACAGGTTTAACTTAATTGTTTCAATGCAATATTTAGAGAAGAAATTATCCCTTTAATGCATAAAATGGTAGGAACTCTGGTAATTTATTACCTTGCGACTTACGATTGAAGAACATGTTTTTTTATTTCGGACTGACTTTAATAGCAAAGTGTACAAAAAACTAAAATCAGGTGGTCCCTGGTTCAAGCCCTGATGGGCCCACTTTAAAATCAAGCACTTACATGTTAATTCGTGTAGGTGTTTTTTTGTTTCTATACGGGGTATTAATTTTGAAGAAGGTTTAACACCTTGTCGTCATAAATGAAATCTCTTGGACACCTATATTTCATTTCGCAAGTTCGCAAGTTCGCAAGTTCGCAGTTTCGCAGTTTCGTCATTTCATCAAAACAGTCAAACTGCGAACTTGCGAACTTTCGAAACTGCGAACTTGCGAAAGTATTCACTTTTATCATTCTGTCAGGTCTCGAACCTGAACTCTTCTGATCCAGAAACAGACGTGTTACCAATTACACCACAGGACAATTTTCAATACTTCAAACTCCAATTTATTTGTTGAAACAAACTGTTGTTCTTTGTTTATCCGCCAAGGCTCGAACTTGAACTCTACTGAACCAAATTCAATTTTGTTACCATACATCAGTTGCGACTAAACGTCAAGTGGTAAACATTTGATCGGAATAATTAATTCGTAGTTTATACCCTATATGGATATTTTATTGTGGACTCACAATACTTTTGTCTATTTAGACTAAACTTCTTAGCCTCAAGTTAATTATTAACATTAAATTTGAAAACCACAAAATGAAAATATTATCAAAATGAAAAAGTATCTGATTGAAGATAAAAATGAACCACAGTAGTTACCTGGAAGTGAAATGGTGCAAGATAGCTTTACGGAATTATCTAATTATTTTGTAACAAACATTGAAGTTGGTTATGAGAAAATGAAACAACATCGTATAAATGCCAATAAAGGAAAGTACTATAGTAAACGCCCTAACATAATTGGACGTTGTCGAGAAATTGATTGTAATAATCCTGCAATTTACTCTCATTCAATTTCAAAAAAAGCTGTTCTAAAAAATTTAGCTTCAAATGGATTTGTATATACTCCAAGTATAGTAAAAGATGGAATAATAATGGATTCTATTGGTATCAAAACCCAGGCATCTGTATTCCCAGGCTTTTGTAAATCTCATGATGCAGAGTTTTTTTCAGAGCTTGACAAAACTGATAATTGTGAATATTCTGTTAAGTTCTTTCAGCAATTAGTTTATAGAACTGTTACTCGAGAAATCTTTGTAAAAGAAAGGTCAATAAGATATTCTGAATGTATGTTGGATGAGTTGGAAAAAGGATTTCAAAAAACATGAAATGAATTTATAGCTGGTTTTAACAAACAATTAAATCTATCAAGACTTAAAGTCATTGACTGGAAGGACAGTAGATTTTCTATCAACGGACATAAAGAGTTTATTGATAGAAAACTATGTATAGACAAAAATAGACTGAAAAACTTGATTAATTTTTTTCAAAATCAGAAACCGGAAATGATTACATGTGCTATTGTTAAAAGTACTTTACCCGTTGCATTTTCCGGTTTAACAAGTTTTGTCAAAAATAATTCAGCAATTAATATAGTAATCAACTGTTTGCCTTATAAAGACCACACTTTATTTTCATTTGCAAACACAAATAAAGATCATGAAACTATAAAAAGTGAATTACTATCTAAGTATGATTTAAGTAATAGCAATTCACTTCTAAAGTTAATAGAGGTTCTTTCGGTAAATGGCACGGATAATATTTTCTTTGATATTGGATATTGGGATAGAGTTGATAAAAACATTGCAAAAAAAATTATTGAAGATTTTTCTAATTTTGAGACTACAGACCCAAGAAATGATCTGGATTATACATTTTTAGAATGGGATTATAATACAAAAACCTCTGCAATCTATTAATTTGCAGAGGTTTTGCGATTTAAAATGTTGTCCTGTCAGGTCTCGAACCTGAACTCTTCTGATCCAGAAACAGACGTGTTGCCAATTACACCACAGGACAATTTTCAATACTTCGATTCTAAATGTAAGTTTTGAAACAAACTTTTAGTACTTGTTGACCCGCCAAGGCTCGAACTTGGACTCTACTGAACCAAAATCAGTTGTGTTGCCAATTACACCACGGGTCAATCCTTAGTCGTCTTTTCTATAAAGACGGTGCAAAAGTATAAAAATTATTATTTAAGCCTCTGTTTTCATCGTAATTTTTCAATTTAAAAGTTCATCTTTATTTTAACTGTTGAATCACCAAATATGTTTCAGCTTATTAACCATTTACTTTCAGGAACTTGTCATTTCCAGGGTGGGTATAAACTGATTGTTAAGATTACGTTGAAAGCATTTGAAGAAACATTCAATTGTGTATCAAGTCATGTACTTTTAGGGCCTCAAAAGTCAGGAAATTGAATTGGATCATTGCCTATTTCGCTGATATATAATAGTTTGATGCACAATTTAAAGAGAATATCATTTATGAAGGAATTTTTTCAGGAGAATAAGAAAATTGCAAAGATCATTACAGAAGTGGCCGGTTTGGCGAATTACCTTTGGCAAAAGGGTTGGGCTGAACGTAATGCAGGTAATATTTCGGTGAACCTTTCGGATATCATGATTGAAGATGAGATTGAACTTGAACATTATCCGATGTTTCAACTCGACCGCAGTTACGATGCCTTGGCCAACCTTTACTTTTTCATAACAGGGACCGGCAAAAGAATGAGAGATCTGGCCATCAATCCAATGAAAAATGCCTGTATCATCAAAATGAACAAAAAAGGAAATGCCTACCATATCATCACCATGAAAAAGCGGAACCTTTATAATTTCAGACCTACTTCTGAATTGCCCACCCATTTGGCTGTTCACAATTTACTGGTAAGTATAGGGTCGAAAAACAAGGCTGTTGTTCACACCCATCCCAACGAATTGGTTGCTATGACTCAGATCCCCAGGTTTCAAACTGCCGAAATGATTAACAAAACCCTTTGGGGAATGCATCCTGAAGCATTTGTATTTGTTCCCAGAGGAGTTTACATGGTTCCTTATCTATTGCCGGGAAGCAATAAAATTGCCGATGCAACGATCGAAGGTTTTAAGGCAGGTCATGAGGTTGTTATTTGGGAAAAGCACGGCGCATTTGCCATTGGAGAGACTGTTTCTGATGCCTTTGATATGATCGATATCCTTTCAAAGAGTGCCCAGATATGGTTTATGGCTATGCAATCGGGTAACGAACCTGAAGGGTTGAATGATGAACAATTGGCAGAATTAAAAGAAGCTTTTCTGAAAAATTAACAAAATGTTGGTTGCTACTGAATTATTGGTTATTTTAGCAGGCCTTTAATAAATAAAAATTGCCACCAAGACACCAAGGCATCAAGTTACACAAAGGATTAAAGCTTATGTTGTTAGCTTTTTTGAGGCGGAAAATTAAAATTAAAATGCCCATAAAAGCATCAAGGTTCTAATTTTTACCAACTAATGAATCTTTGTGAAGCTTTGTTTCTTAGAGTCTTTGAGGCAGATAAAACTAATAAACTGATGAAGATACGCTTATTGTTGATTGCCATACTTGTCGCAGGTTCGTTGATGGCACAAAACCTTTCGAAGGGTGAGTTGGACCAGATTAAATCAAGTTTCAAAAAAGACGTGTACACGAAAGCCATGCAAAATGCCCTTTCGTCAACAGAAATTACACAATTGGCGTGGAATCATGAAAATGTGGGTACCACAGATCAGTTCTTTACCTACAAGGTAGATGTTTCAGGAATCACCGATCAAAAGAAATCAGGACGTTGCTGGTTATTTTCTTCTCTCAATCTCTTCAGGCCAATGGTAATGAAGCAATTCAATCTGGCAGAGTTTGAGTTCTCCCAGAATTACCTTTACTTCTGGGATCTGATGGAAAAGTCGAATCTCTTTCTGAACAATATGGCTCAATCGGCTCAGCTTCCAATGGATGATCAAAAGGTCAAATGGTATCTTCAATCTCCTGTGAATGACGGCGGACAATGGATCAATTATGTGAACCTTGCCAAGAAATACGGCATGGTCCCAAAAGAAGCAATGAGCGAAACTTTTTCTAGTGAAAATACTTCATGGATGGTCAAGATGATCAACACCAAATTGAGAGAAGATGCACTGGAAATGAGAACAATGATTGCATCCAAAGCCGATAAGAAGAAAATTGATTCACGCAAGGTAGAGATGCTCTCGGAAGTTTACAGAATGCTGGCTCTCAATCTAGGTGAACCGCCTGCTGAATTTCAATGGAGGTTTAAAGACAAAGACAAGAAAATAAGCGAGGCCAAAACATATACTCCTATGACCTTCATGGATGAAATATTTGGCGAAATCAAGCTTGACGACTATGTGATGGTTATGAATGATCCTTCGCGTCCGTTCTGGAAGCATTATGAAATTGAGAACTATAGAAATACGCAGGAAGGGGTTAATTGGCATTATGTGAATCTTCCCAATGAGGCAATCAAGGAATTTTGCATTGCTTCGATCAAAAATAATGAAGCACTATATGCATCGTGCGATGTGGCCAAACAATTGCGTCGTGAAGTAGGTATATTGGATGTCGATAACTTCGATTTTGAATCGATTTATGGAGTGAAATTTGGGATGAACAAGGCTCAGCGTATTCAATCGGGTGAGAGTGGATCGAGTCATGGAATGGCTTTAATTGCAGTCGATCTGGACAATCAGCAAAAACCTGTAAAGTGGCAGTTTGAGAATAGTTGGGGTCCTACAGCAGGTGAAAAAGGATATCTTACCTTTACTGATGCATGGTTCAATGAATATATGTTTCGATTTGTGATCAACAAGAAATATCTCAACGAAAAAGTTATGGAAATCTATGGTCAGAAAGCAGAAATGCTTCCTCCATGGGATCCAATGTTTTAAGGGGAATACTGACGGGGTGACTCCAAGTCACCCCGTCAGTAACTCATATTAAGCCAATTAAATTATAAAAACCTATTTACCCATGAAGCAGAACTTTTTTGTCAAATCACACGGACTGGGAAATGATTATTTTGTACTTGATCAAGCAGGGATATCTTTTCAATTGAATGAAAAGAACATCCAATTGCTTTGCGATGTCCACTATGGAATTGGTTCAGATGGCATTTTGTTGAAAGTGGCTTCTTCGAAAGCTGATTTTGGATTGAAAATATACAATCCTGATGGTTCAGAAGCGGAAAAAAGTGGCAATGGGTTGCGTATATTTGCCAAATACCTGTATGATTATGGCCACACTTCAGGAAAAGTATTTACCATCGAAACCCTTGGCGGTATTGTGACTGCTGAAGTTTCTAAGGAAGCCAACAATAAAGCCAACCGGATAAAAGTGGATATGGGAAAAGCTATATTCAGTTCACGTCTTGTACCAGTGATTTGTGACGAACCTGAATGTTTTGATCATCCTCTTAACATCATTGACGGTACGTATCTGATCAATTGTGTTTCAGTAGGAAATCCGCATTGTGTTATCTTGCGTGATCAATTAATTAAGGCCGAAATATTGAAACACGGTTCCGATATTGAAAACCATTCTATGTTTCCCAATCGTATCAATGTTCAGTTTGCCAAAGTACTTTCAAGAAATGAAGTTGAAATACTCATCTGGGAACGAGGAGCCGGATATACACTGGCCTCTGGAAGTTCCTCATGCGCTGTGGCTGCGGTAATGGTCAAGAAAGGCCTTACCGATCGAAAGCTAACTGTTAAAATGCCTGGAGGGGTATTAAAGCTTGAAATCGATGAGCTATGGAATATCCGCATGGAAGGCGATGTAAAAGAAATTGCCTCAGGCTTTTTAAGCGATCAACTTATTGATGAGGTAATTCGTTTATAAAAATAAATAAATTCGCAGACACATACAATTTAATACAAATGACAAAACAAATTCCATTTTCGAAGAAGCAAATCGAAAAGATTATTGAGCAGACCCCTACACCTTTCCATATATACGATGAAAAAGGAATCCGTGAATATGCACGCAAGTTCACCAGGACATTTTCATGGAATCCCGGATTTAAAGAATATTATGCCATTAAATCGGCTCCCAATCCTTATTTGATGAAAATCATGCGGGAAGAAGGTTTTGGGATCGACTGCAGCTCAATGGCTGAATTGATGATTGCCGAAAAGTTGGGTATGAAGGGTGACGAAATCATGTTCACCTCAAACGATACGCCTGCTTATGAATACAAAAAAGCCATCCAACTTGGAGCAATTATCAACCTAGATGATATTTCACATATTGAATACCTCGAAAAAAATGTAGGACTTCCCGAGACAGTTTGTTTTCGCTATAACCCAGGCTCATTGAAAGAAGGAAATGCCATTATTGGTCATCCTGAGGAAGCAAAGTATGGTTTTACGCGTGAACAATTGTTTGAAGGATATCAAATGTTGTTGGATAAAGGGGTGAAGCGTTTTGGACTTCATACCATGGTGGCTTCCAATGAATTGGACTCTGCCTATTTTGTTGAAACGGCTCAGATACTGTTTGACCTGATCGTGGAACTCCACCAGAGATTGGGCATTCACATTGAATTTGCAAATCTTGGCGGTGGAATTGGCATCCCATATCGCCCAAGTGATGTAGAGGTTGATCTGGATTTTATGAGCCGTGGAATTGAAAAGTTATACCAGGATAAGATTGTTGCAAACGGATTGGAACCTCTTAGAATTTATTTTGAGTCAGGCCGCGCCATGACTGGTCCTTATGGATTTCTGGTATCAAAAGTGCTTCACATTAAAAAAACGTATAAGCAATATGCAGGATTGGATTCGAGCATGGCCAATCTGATGAGGCCTGCATTGTATGGTTCTTATCATCACATTACCATTTTAGGTAAGGAAGATCAGCCAAGCAATGAAGTTTATGATGTGACAGGATCATTATGTGAGAACAACGATAAGTTTGCCATTAACCGTAAATTACCATTAATGGAACCTGGTGATATTGTGGTGATTCACGATACAGGTGCTCATGGCCATTCGATGGGATTTAACTACAACGGTAAACTGCGCTCAGCCGAATTACTGCTTCGTGAGAGTGGGGAAGTGGTTCAGATTCGCAGAGCTGAAACGCTGGATGACTATTTTGCTACCCTGAACTTTGAGGGGTTGAAGGATTTTAAATAAAAGTATAAATAAAGATAAAAGGAAGCCGGTAATGCCGGCTTTTTGTTGAGAAGATAAAAATGTATCGAAGAATAAAGGTTCTCATGACATCATTCTAACTAATAAACAGTAAATTCGTACATTTGTATAAACATTGAAAATTATGGCAACGGCAGAACAAATAAAATCGTTAATAAACTCGCACTTTACAGGTAGCGATGAACGGTTTACGACCATTGCTTTGCAAATTGCAGCTCATGAAGCAAGATCAGGTCGTTTAATTATTGCTGAAGAAATTAAAAGGGCAGTTGATAAATCAAGACCTCGAACAATTACGCTTAATCCTTTGCAAAAGGATCTTCAAGGCCTGATTATTGAATTAATACCAGATAAAAGATTGCCTGATTTGGTAATTTCGCAAGATATTAATAGACGACTTGAACGAATTCTGACCGAATATAAACAAAGGCATAAATTACAGAAATTTGGACTTTCACATCGTAGAAAGATCTTATTAGCAGGACCTCCTGGGACTGGAAAGACAATGACTGCATCGGTACTTGCGAATGAAATGCATTTGCCATTGTTAATCGTTTCCATGGATAGAATGGTTACCAAATATATGGGTGAGACCGGTGCAAAACTCCGTTTGATCTTCGATGCTATAAAAGAAAGAAATGGAATCTATCTTTTTGATGAGTTTGATGCTATTGGCGCAGAACGTGGTAATGAAAACGAAGTTGGTGAAATGAGGCGTGTTCTCAATGCTTTTTTACAATTCATTGAGAATGATTTTTCAGAGAGTTTAATAATTGCAGCTACAAATAATCTGTCTGTACTTGACCCAGCATTGTTCCGACGTTTTGATGATGTGATATACTTTAAAAATCCAGATAAAGATGAAGCCGCTCAATTATTCAAGAATATTTTGGGCTCATTTATTGGTGACATCAAACCAGAGACTATATCAAAAGAGATTGAAGGTTTGAGCCATGCAGAAATAAGTCTTGGGTGTATTGATGCCATTAAAGAGGCTATTCTTGCTGACAAAAAAGTAGTCGATAAAAAAACTCTTTTGGAAATGATTCAGGATCGGCATCATATCCATTCAAAACAACTCTAAATGGATAAGCCGATTCTATTTCTGAACGATGCAGCACAATCAGAATCATTTACTACTCCGAGAATTGTTGTTAATGAGCAGAGTTCGACTCCTCGCGACAGAATAGCTCATGCAAAATGGCTGACTCAACGGTTTAATGAGGCATGGAGGAAGCTTGATGAATCTCGACAGCAAAGAAACGCTCAATCGTTACCAAGTCGTAGTGGATCTTACCTTGAAGTAAAAGGTCAAGTAGGACATGAGCTTATTGTTAATAGTTTGGAGAACAGAAGAAGTGAAATTGGTTCCCGGCTTATAAGTACACAAACAGTTGTTACAGATGATGGAATAGAAATGCGATCCATTGTATATGTTCCTTCTGGTCAAGAGAAGAAGTATATTCAGAAAATTGAGGACTATGCAACTAAAATTGATCCAAGGTGGAATCAATTTAAGAATAAGGCATTAATTGAAAGCATTGAAGATGTTAAACTTGCACTGTTGGATAACTTCTGGCAAGATCCAAAAGAATATTTCCCTAAAGAAATTCCAGTCTGGTGTGAGCTTTGGCTTCGCATAGATGAAGGTAAAACTGATGAAATTATTGAATACACACATGAGATTTGCAACAGAATTGGAATTGGAATAAATCAGGAACGTCTCGATTTTCCTGAACGAACAATAATTGCTGTTCGAGCGAATAAAGTTCAATTGCAGGAGTTGTTTGAGCAAAGTGAAAATCTTGCAGAGTTACGCTTAGCAAAAGAACCTGTTTCATTTTGGTCAGATATGCCTAATTTTGAGCAGACAGAAGTTGTTAGTGAACTGCTTCAACGTATTGTTATCCAAGATAAAGGAGTGAGTATTTGCATTCTGGACAGTGGCATTAATAATGGACATCGCTTGCTGGAATCATTTTGTTCTGATGATGAAAAGGAATCTTATAATTCTGATTGGGGAATTACTGACAATAGAGGTCATGGAACACAAATGGCCGGAATCTCTGTTTTTGGGGATTTGCAAAAAGCATTGGAATCTCGAATGCCGATTTATGTGAACCATCGGATATTCTCAGGTAAGATTCTATCACCTTATAATTTCCCTGATAATAATGCAAAATTGTATGGTTTTATTATAGCACAGACTATTAGTAAATGTGAAATAAAACTTAGACACAGAGATAAAATATTTTGTTTGGCAGTAACATCAAACTATGAAACTGATCATGGTCGACCATCTTCATGGTCAGCCGAAATTGACAGTTTAGCTTCAGGTCAAAATGATGGAGAACGAAGATTAATAATAGTCAGTGCTGGAAATGTAACAAACATAATCCCCACAAATTCCATGATCGGATATCCAGAGATCAATAGAGAAGTGGAAATTCAGAATCCAGCGCAAGCATGGAACGCCCTTACAATTGGCGCGTTTACTGAAAAGATTAGAATTATTGATCCCTTATACAAAGATTACAGTCCATTGGCTCAAATCGGGGAACTTTCTCCTAATAGCACAACATCATTGACATGGAACACTAAAAAATGGCCAAATAAACCTGACATTGTTTTAGAAGGTGGTAATATGGTTAAATCTCCAAATGGAGAGATTGATTCTTGCGATGATTTGTGTGTAATTACCACATCACAAAACCCGATTATGAAGCAATTTGTATTGTTTGATGCTACTAGTGCTGCAACTGCAAAAGCCGCTTGGATGGCCTCTGAAATACAAACTATTTTGCCTAATGCATGGCCGGAAACGGTTCGTGCCTTGATGGTTCATTCAGCGGAATGGACACCACAGCTCATTCACCAATTCGGAATTGATTTAGATAGGAAAGGAGATATTGGAATATTACTTAGAGTTGCAGGATATGGTGTTCCAAATCTGGAAACGGCGTCTTCTTGTGCTTTGAATTATTTGACTTTAGTTGCTCAGGAGAAAATACAGCCATTCAATAAAAATGGAAGTACAAACGATATGCACTTTTATAAACTACCATGGCCAATTGATGAATTGAGAAGATTAGGAAACATTCCAGTTAAATTAAAGATTACACTATCTTATTTTATTGAACCTTCACCAGGAGAGCTTCAAACCCAAAATAGATATAGCTATGCATCACATGGATTACGATTTGATATAAATACTCCATCTGAATACAATAACATTATTAACTTTAAAAAGCGGATTAATAAGGAGGCGCGAGAAAGTAACGAAGACAAACCTGAATTTAAGGGATTTGGTGGAAGGTGGCTGATAGGTTCTGATAATCGAAATAGAGGTACGGTTCAATCCGATTCAATTGAATTATCTGGAATTGAAATGGCCGATTGTTATCACATAGCTGTTTATCCTATTGGAGGTTGGTGGAAAACCAGAAAAAGTGAGAAACGTATGGAACGTGAAGCTCGATATTCATTAATTGTATCTTTGCATTCAGAAGCACAGAATATTGATATTTATACTCCGGTTGCGAATATGATTTCAGTACCAATTACAATTTAGTAAATGAAAATCGGATTTGATGCAAAGCGTGCTTTTAACAATGCTGCCGGACTGGGTAACTTCAGCCGGAGTACAATTGCTGCGCTTGCAAATCAGTATCCAGAAGATAAGCTTTTTCTGTTTAATCCAAGTCAGAATAAGTCCTTATTCATTGCTCCTGAAAACTCCAAAGAGATAAAGCCTGCAAGCTTCTGGTGGAAGTTATTCCCCAATTTATGGCGAAGTTTTCGGATTGGAAATATAGCAATAGAACTAAACCTGGATATATACCACGGCTTGAGCCACGAGTTGCCAATGGGGATTGAATATTCGGAAATCATAACTTTGGTTACTATTCACGACCTCATTTATATCCGTTATCCTGAATATTTTAAGAAGATTGACAGGATAATCTATGACCGAAAATTTAGATATGCTTGTTTGGTAGCTACCCGTATTCATGCCATCTCAGAACAAACAAAACGTGATCTGATAACCTATTTCAACGTTCCGAAAGAAAAGATTGTGGTGATTTACCAGTCCATCAATCCATTGTATTATAGTGAAATTACAGATGCTCAAAGGCTTGATGTACTTGGCAAATACCAACTTACGAAAAGATTTTTACTGAATGTTGGAACCATTGAGCCGCGAAAGAACCTCGTTGCATTACTCAAAGGAATGCTTTCATCAAAAATTGACTTACCTTTGGTGGTAGTTGGAAAGCCGACTGATTACATGCATGAAGTTCAGCAACTCATTGATCTACACACCACTGAACTGAAAGTGATTATTTTATCCTCAGTGGACGATGCTGATTTACATGTTTTGTACCAATCAGCAGTGGCATTGATTTACCCGTCGGTATTTGAAGGCTTTGGTCTGCCGGTTGCCGAAGCTCAAGCATCTGGGTGTCCTGTAATTACATCGAATTCCGGTAGTTTAACAGAAGCAGGCGGTGATGCTGCATTGTATATTGATCCGAAGAAACCTGAAGAAATAGGACAGGCCATTTTGAAGGTTCTTAATGAACCAAGTGTGCGTGAATCGCTTATTTTCAAAGGCAAAGTCAATGCACAACGATTTACGCCGGAGAACTATGCGCGACAATTAAAACAATTGTATAATACCATTTTGAATGATTGAAGATATAAAGGCGGCTCTTGAGGTGCTGCAAAAGGGGGGCGTTATATTATATCCCACAGATACCATTTGGGGCCTTGGATGTGATGCTGCCAACGAGGAAGCAGTAAAACGTATTTATGAAATCAAAAAGCGTATTGATTCAAAGAGTATGCTTATTTTAATGGAGAATGTCGGACTGCTGGAGCGGTATGTATCAGAAGTTCCAGAGATTGCCTACGATTTAATTGAGCTGACTGATAAACCACTCACTATTGTGTACGATGGGGCAAAAAACCTGGCAAAGAACCTGATTGCCGATGATGGCAGTATTGGTATCCGCATTACCACTGAAACGTTCACCAGCGATTTGATTCGACGATTTAAAAGACCCATTGTTTCATCTTCGGCCAATATTAGTGGAAAGCCTGCACCTGCCTGCTTTGACGAAATTGATAGCCTCATTATTGATGCTGTTGATTATGTGGTTAAATACAGGCAGGATGATTTACAGAAAGCTGTTCCTTCCAGCATTGTAAAGCTTGGTAGCGGAGGAGAAATAAAAATAATCAGACCGTGATAGTGGCTAGTATTAAGTGGTCAGTATTCAGTATTTAGTAATCAGTAATCTGTAATTAGTGATAAGTGGTTAGTTGGCAGAAATGCCTAACTGACTTTAAACTTTAAATTTTAAACAATTCATAATGTTTCAACCAAATAGAAAATCAACCTTCCAGCCTGAAAAGTTAAAAGAGATCGCTGTTAAGGTTACTGAAGCTTCAGAACTGATGAGTTTTCTGATAGCCAAATTCCCTGAGAAGAGTCGAACGACCATTAAATCGCTGTTGGCGCATAAGCAGATATGTGTTGATGACATGGTGACCACCAAATTTGACTTCCCTTTAAAACGAGGTCAGATGGTTTTTCTCAACAAGAAAAAGTCGGAAGAAAAGCCTCGCTTTCGGGGCTTGCGAATTGTCCATGAGGATGCTGATATCATTGTGATTGATAAGGCCAGCGGATTACTTTCAATGGCATCAGAAACGGAGAAGCAAAAGACAGCCTACTATATGCTGAGTGATTATGTGAAGAAATTTGATCCTAAGAACCTGATATTCATCGTGCATCGACTTGACCGTGATACTTCGGGTTTGATGATGTTTGCCAAAAGTAAAAGGGTGCAGGAAGCGTTGCAGAAAGATTGGAATGAGTCCATTATAGAACGCTCTTATGTGGCTGTTGTAGAGGGCTGTATGGAGACACTAGCAGGAACTGTTACTTCATGGCTGAAGGAAAACAAGGCCATGGTGATGTATTCAAGTCAAATTCCGGATGACGGAATGAAAGCTGTAACACATTATAAAGTATTGAAAACAAATAAACTTTTCTCGTTGCTTGATGTGAAGCTTGAAACAGGACGCAAAAATCAGATCAGAGTTCACATGAAAGACATTGGATTCCCAGTTACAGGTGACAAAAAGTACGGTGCAAAGTTGAATCCTATTGCTCAAATGGGGCTTCATGCAAGGGTTCTGTCATTTAAACATCCTGTAACAGGCAGAGCATTTCGATTTGATACACCCATTCCATTAAAATTTCAAAAGCTCTTTAGTCTGCCGGTAAGGTCTGAATAAAAGCCTTTAATGAGATCGGTCAAGTTGTTTTGGATTCATCTTTTTAGTTTTATCCTTAAGGACTTTAAAGTCTTTAAGGTCTTTAAGGAGAAATCTTTGATGTTTTTGGATGATAAGAAATTGCCCCTTATTCAAATTCCAGTCCGCCAAAGTATTCAGGAACATGGAAGGAGGGTTTCTCCGTTTTAATTTTGGTCCATGAAACGAAATGTGGAACACTCATTTCATCGCCGCATTTGTAAAAATTACCGCGCATCTTCTTCCCTTGCACAGGTTTTAGGTCGTGGTTAAAAAAAGCTTCCCATGGAATGGCTATTGTAAGTTCCCATTTGGTATCCATTATTTGTTCTGAAAAAGGCAAATCTCCCAATGATGAAATTCTGCGGATGGTGGCTATTTGTTCCTTGGTGGCATGGATAGCAGGTTCATCTTTTTTTCTGAATCCCAGCAAGGCTGTTCCAATACAGTTTATTTCCAGATTGTAATATTCATCATTTCCTTCAGGTGAAAGGAAAAACTCCACACAACTGTCGGTCCAAACAGGGCCATTGTTTTCAGTGATTACAGCTTTTACGGCCTGTTCATTCACCTTATATTGAAGAAAAAGTTCATTTTCATTATAGGCAATCTGAACGGAGACAGTGGGCTTATAAGGAAATTCTTTCCAATTTACTGATTCAAGTTGAAGTGCTTCAATTTCCAAATCAATCGCTTCGTTCACCAATTCCAATGGAGGATTTGTAAATCCGGGCAATATTTCAAATACTTTCATAAAATTGTTTTTAATCGAATTTCAATAATGCCTAAAAATGTCAACCGTTGTCTTATCAATCCACATAAGGGGTGAACCGGTTGCAAAGGTATATTTCATTCGCAATTATTTTACTTTTATAATGAACAAATGAATGTATATAGATTTAACTTTTGCCCACAGTTCTTTAGTTTTAAAAAATCATCTTATGCCCAAAAATAGATAACCATTGATTGCAGGTCTTGCATTCTGTTTTCAACACAACTATCTAGAGATCTTTGATTTACTTTTCAGCACTTTTTAAATGCTCTATGCAAATCTCAAATAACTTTGCCATTTTGAATAATTTTACAAAAAATCTTTCTACCTTTATATAATTAGATACCTTATCAATGATTTCACTGAATGAATTCACAAAATCTTTGATTTCACAAATTGTATTTATACCAAGATCAATGTTTTCTATCGTCTTTGAACTATCCGACAAAATGAATTTTACCCCTTTTATTCCGATATCAGATTCTATGTCCCGAGTACTCGAGATGGCATCTGCACTCTTGTATAAAAAGGAATTCTTATTTCTCCATCAAGAGATTAAATACCGCTTTGTAAGTTAGCAACAATACAAAATTCTTAAATCTAACCCCTTAATTTACGATATTCACTAAATTTTTAAGGGTTAAAATGTCGATGGAACTGACCCTACAGGGAGAAATTTCCTTCCTGTTCTATTATGTATTATTTTTCTTTTATCAATCAACTTTGGTAGTACTTGTATTTTTTACTATTTTTGAACGACTTAATATCAACTATTATCACAAATTAAACCTTGTATGCTGAAAAAGATTGGAGCATTTCTCCGTAAACGAATACTACTCATCTTATTTTTCTCTTTTGCTATCGGCATTTTGGCTGCTGTATGGAGCAATAAGGCGGTCGAATATAGCTCAACTGACGAATTTTGTGCTTCATGCCATGTGCATCCCCATGTTTTTGCCTCATGGAAACTATCCACCCATTTCGACAATAAAAGCGGTATTACAGTGCATTGTGTCGAATGCCATCTTCCTCCCGAAGGTCAAGGTTATCTGATTCAAAAAGCAAGGCTGGGTCTCAAAGATGTTTACGGTTTTATGACCAAAGACTCTTCTGAATTCAATTGGGAAGCCAAGCGAACCGTTGAACGTGCTCCCCATTTTACCTACAAAGTTTCGTGTGTAAGATGCCATACCAATTTATTCCCTCTCAAATTAAATAAAGAAGGTCAGGATGCACATCTGTATTACACACAGAACGAAGAAAAACTTGAATGTACCAATTGCCATCTTAATGTTGGACATTACGATCCGAATGCCAAACATGCCAGTAACTCCGACTTTGGTAAAGGTTCGGGTGCCAATCTGATCGTATATACCGAAGGTACCAAAGTCGAGAAATTCGGCAGCTTTAATGAAAAGATTCCAGGATCAACGATCTCATTTAGTATGATTGCTATTCCGGGTGGTAAATTCACAATGGGTAGTCCTGAAAATGAACCTTATCGCCGACCCGATGAGGGTCCCACTAAAGTAGTGGAAATAAGTCCGTTCTATATGGCAGAAGTGGAAGTTACCTGGAATGAATTCCTGGTTTTCTACCGACAGACAGGACGAGAGGGCCGAACAACCGACATTATTACTACGCCTGTTACTGAAGATGTAGATGCCGTTAGCGGACCAACACCTCCTTATGGACAACCTGACCAGAACTGGGGTCTGGGAAACCGTCCTGCAATTACTATGCGTTATGCAACTGCAGAAACTTATTGCAAATGGCTGTCAATGAAAACAGGGAAGAAATACAGGCTCCCTACTGAGGCTGAATGGGAATATGCCTGCCGTGCAGGATCACAAACTCCCTATTTCTTTGCAGGCGATCCGAAAAAGTATTCTAAAGACCGTTTAATGAACAAGATATTCGGAGCCGACACAACGAATATTGACCGATATATTATTTATTCAGCAAACAGTATGGCAAAAACACAAAAGCCTGACGCGGTGAAATCTAATCCCTTTGGCTTGAAAAATATGCTTGGAAATGTATCCGAATTTTGCGGCGACTGGTATGCCATTGATGCTTATGCAGCACTGACGGCTGGTGTAAAAGATCCGAAAGGACCTTCGTCTGGAACTGAGCATGTGATTCGTGGCGGGTCCTTCAAAAGTGAAGCCACAGATGCACGAAGCGCTGCCCGTGACTTTACAAACGATGAAGCCTGGATGAGAACTGATCCGCAGATTCCTAAAAGTATTTGGTGGTATTCAGATTGTAACATGGTGGGATTCCGTGTGGTATGCGAACTGGATAACACTACAGGAAAATTAATTACAGCACAATAAAAACTAATTGAACCATGAGTGAATCAAATTTTTCAAGAAGAAAATTTCTGGCCAGTGCAGCTACAATCGGAGCTGTTGGAGTAGTTGGCGTAAATTTATTGAGTTCATGTTCAGGTCCTAAAAAACCTGCAGTGGCATTAAACCTGCCTCCATTATTGACACTGGCTCCTGATGGACCTCCGCTCAAAGTGGGAATCATCGGTTGTGGTGGTCGTGGATCGGGCGCTATGATTAACTTTCTGGATGCGGGTCCAAATCTGATTGTTCATTCGTTAGGCGATGCTTTTCCAGATAACATTCAGGCTTGTCGTGATAAACTGAAAAAGGAAAAGAATTTGGAAGTAGCCGACGAAAATGTATTCGTTGGTTTCGATGCTTACGAAAAAGTATTGGCTTCAGGTGTGGATATGGTTATTCTAGCCACTCCTCCTCATTTCCGACCTTTGCATTTCGAAGCTGCTGTTCAGGCACGCAAACATATTTTTATGGAAAAACCAGTGGCTGTTGATCCTGTTGGTATCCGCTCGGTAATGGCTTCAGCCAAAAAAGCAGAAGCTCTTGGTCTTAAAATTGTAACTGGTACACAACGCCGCCACCAATTAGATTATGTCGATGTTTACAAACAAATTATGAGTGGTGCCATTGGCGAAATTACTTCTGCTAACTGCTATTGGAACCAGAATCAATTGTGGTATCGCAATCCTCAGGCTTCATGGTCTGAAATGGAATATATGATCCGCGACTGGGTAAACTGGTTATGGCTATCGGGTGACCATATTGTTGAACAACACGTACATAACCTCGATGTAATTACCTGGTTTACCGGAATGCATCCTACAAAAGCTGTTGGATTTGGATCTCGCCAGCGTCGTGTAACTGGTGATCAGTTTGATAATTTCAGTGTCGATTTCGTTTACGAAAACGGAATGCACCTGCACAGTATGTGCCGTCAGATTAACGGGACTTCGAACAATGTATCTGAATTTATTATGGGTACTGAGGGGAAGACCAATTGTCAGAATACAATCTGGGATTTGAAAGGTACTGAAAAATTTGCCTATACTTATCCGAAGGATGACAATGGACAGCCTATGAAAAATGTAAAAGTATCTCCTTACGTTCAGGAACACATTGATTTGGTAACTTGTATCCGTCAAAATATTCCAATCAACGAAGCTGAGCAAACTGCCATATCAAATATGACCGCTATCATGGGCCGTATGTCTGCATTTACAGGAAAAGATGTAACCTGGGATGAAGTTATGAATTCGGATATGAAGCTTGGACCAGCAATCTATGTGATGGGACCAGTTGGAATTGTTGATACCGCTAAGGTTGCAATTCCGGGTGATGCTAACGAAGCCTGATCATGTAAATGATATTATTAAAATGAAGCCCCGGTCTCTATCCAGATATCGGGGCTTTCTTCTATAAAAGAATTACATGGATTAAAGCGGATTACACTGATTGCCTCTACTAAAATAGCACCTCGCTACTCAATTCCTTATTTCTTATTTCTTATTCCTTATTTTCTTATTACTGAATACTTTTTACTGAATATTGAATACTGATTACTCATTCTCCTATTCTATCTTATAATTAATCACCGTCCCATCTTCACTTCCAACCAAAAGGTTAAAATAGGAAGACGATTCGTTGAATTTCCCCAGTACAAAAGGTGTATTTCCTGCCAATGGAAATCCCCATGTAATGGACCCATTTTTATCGAGCAGATAGATTTTGTTTTCGCTTTTGCTCACTATACCTATTTTGATTACCCCCTGTCCAAGATTAAAAACAATCGGGGTTTCACTAATAGTATTTGGGAAGTTGCGTTCAAATAATTTAGAGCCGGCAGAGGCGAATACAGTCAGCTTTTTATTTTCAGCAAATAGATAATCCAGAGATCCATCCCCATCCACATCTTCTGCCGCAAAACGATGATCAGGGCCGAATTTACCTAATTCCTTCACTTCAGTCTGGCCCGTAAAGTCCTGAATATAAATTTTACCTGATGGGTCAGTTGTAATGAGCCCTGGATTTCCATCATTGATGTACTTCATTGAATTTCCTGACCGCGGAAATGGAGTTGCTTGAATGTCACGGCGCTTCCCTTGTCGGTCCAGAAAATAAGTATTTTGATTATCTGAAAATACAATATAATCTTTTCCATCAATATCAAAGTGTTGCACTGGTTGGGTAATCATGCCTTCAGCCCCTTTAAAGTTCCATTTTGGAATGAGCTTCCCAAAAATGTCGTATACATATATCATTTTGTCTTCGCCAGCCACAAAAAAGCGGAATTCTTTGTTTTGCCCATACTGTGCAATTGCTACTCCATTTGATGCCATTGACTTTAATACAATCGGAAATTTACCTACCTTGTTGCCCATTCGATCGACCACATAGAGTTGAGTCCTTGTATTGAACATGTACTGGTATTTTTTATTCTGGAAGATATCAATCTGATGAATATCCGAAACAATTGCATCGGGCAGGTTCATCTCCCAAAGAATACTACCTTCTTTGTTGATCAGGTAAACATTGTTCTCTTTGTCGCAAACAATCAGTTCCTGGTTCGCCAAATCTTTGTGATTCAGAACAAATTTGGGCATTTGAGCCAATGGAGCATCTAGCTTAACCTGCCAGATGGCTTGTGGTTCTTCTTTTAAATTGGGATCATATTTCAGGTTAATCCTGTTTTTAATCATATCACCCGAAACAGATAGTTGCCAGGAAAAAGTGCTGAATTTACGAATCACTTCTTCATTTGAGGATAAATTGGCACTGAGTTCAGGCTTTAGCAATACTTCTTTTAAACGGAACACTTTCCGCACTTTAGCATACACATAAAAGTTAACTTTTGGTAGACCGTTTTTAGAATAATCTTTGTAAATGGAATCATTGGCAAGGGTTTTTTCTGAAACCAAACTTTGCAGATAACTTTTCATCCCAGGTAGATTGTCGCCCCAGATAAGATAGTTCCGATAGAAAACGAAATAATTTCCATTGATACCCGAAAAAGCACGTCCCAAGAGCGATTGAGCCATATTGCTAATCGGAAGGCGATAAATATTGAATGTATTTTTAATATCAACTTTAAATTTAGTTGGCTGTTTGTCTGCTTCATTTAAACTCATCCGGTTAAATTCGGAGACTGCCTTCCCGAACTTATCTTTTGCAGCGGATTCATCCTTTATTTCAGCTACAAAAAAACGGTTCTGGTCTGGATTCGATTTGTTGATATTGGTATATACACCTGCAAATTGGGTACCAACAACATCTTTGAACAAACGTATGGCATCTGTTTTCGTTTTCTTCTGAAACTCCATCAAATCCATTTCTCGTGGATAATAATTGCCGTTTGCCTTGATGTAGGTCTCGAATTGATCAAGATAGCTATCCGTATTTTTTAGGTTCAAGGCTACAAAGTAGGAAGCATTGGATGGAATGGCTTTTTCGATAGTCAATTTTTGCGCAACCTGATTTTTGAAGATATTCAGGTAATTATCGCTCGAATCTTTGGTCATGCTGTAGCCATTCATTTCCACCTCCGATGGTTTTATCCAAAGATCAAGCTCCGACCAGTTGGAATATGAATTAAGTTGGCCAACTGTTTGTCGTATTTCAGGAGAAACAAATTTAGCTAGTAACTGATTGATCGTTAGATGATTGATAAATATATTGACAAAGGCATTTTCTTCAATGGTCTTATAGAGTTCCGTAAATTCATAATTATTCAGCAGATTTTGCGAATTGGTCTGTCTGATAGCTTGTTCCAGCAGGATAAAATCTTCACTTATCATGAAAATATCATTCGTACATGCATAAAAAAAGCTCAGCTCAGCTGACCGCGCATTATGAATGGTTGTATTGTCGTAATTTTTTGTGGTAACAGTATATTCCGATCCTAAATCACTGGTAACGGTTCCAGTTGCCGAATTCGATTCACTCTGATCGTTCATCTGAACCAGATAAAGGCATGTTAGCTGGTTCTTCCCGCTAGGATTTATGGACACTATGATTGATTTATTCTTTAACAAATTTTGAATTCCTGAATGACTGCCTGCAAAATCATAAAACTGGCTGACCTTTGAATAGATTTCATTAATTTCTGGAATTCCTTTTAGTTCAGTGATGATTGGATGCTTACCTTTCAGTTCATTAGAGAACCCTTCTGTATTTTTTATTTCGATAATCAAAGGACTCTTCTGCGGAACGGCTTTGAAGGCCGGATTCTGCTGAGTAGAGAAGGTTTGAATGATGGGTTTTTCATTTATTTTCAAGTAATATTTGAACCCCATGTAACCCGCGGCGGCAACAAAAATTAGAATACTTGAAATGACAATAAATTTTCGCATAGAAAATAAAGTTTGCTCAAAAATACGAAGATTGTTCGTCTATTTCGATGAGTATTTTAACTTATTGTTGCTTAATTTCAACAGAATCGACAATTTTATACAATTTATCTGACTTTCTGACTTTTGTATTTATTGGAATCGAAATATATGATCCCTTTGGAGCTTCCTCAACTGCATGTTTATCCAGTTGTATTTCTTCCACTATGGTCTTTATTAATCCAGTGGTTGGCCCCGTTATATAAATTTCATCGCCTACTTTTAAAGGTCCTGTTTCAAGCTTGAATTCGGCTACTTTCAGATTCGAGAAGTAGTTAAGTCCTTTGCCAATATATACTTTACGTTTAGTGGCCAGTGATCCATAATTGTTACTCCATTCACCCAAAGGTTGTCCAAGATAATATCCATCCCAGAAGCCGCGATTAAAAACAGTAGCCAGCCGCTCATGCCAATCGGCAATCTTTTCCGCTGTATAGGTATCATCAAAATAGGCCTGAACAGCTTCGCGGTAACATTCAACAACTGTAAAAACATATTCGGGAGACCTTGCCCTACCTTCAATTTTCAATACAGAAACACCTGCATCGAGTAATTTGTTCAAAAAATGAATGGTACGCAGGTCCTTTGGCGACATGATATATTCGTTGTCAACCTCCAATTCGGCACCGGTTTCCTTGTCGGTAATCAGATAGGCCCGCCTACATACTTGCATACATCCTCCACGGTTGGCTGATGAATTCAATTCGTGCAGACTCAAATAACATTTTCCTGAAACGGCCATACAAAGCGCACCATGGACAAACATTTCAAGTTTTACCAATTGACCTGATGGCCCTGTAATATTTTGTTCCCTGATCTGTTTCGAGATTTCCCCAACTCGATCGACATTCATTTCACGTGCAAGAACCACTACGTCAGCATATTGAGCATAAAATCTTACCGCTTCGATGTTGGTAATATTCACCTGGGTCGAAATATGTACTTCAACTCCCACTTGCCGTGCATATACAATGGCAGAAATATCAGAGGCAATAATGGCTGAAATCCCAGCTCCCTTTGCAGCATCTATAATCTGATGAAGTTGATCCAATTCGGTATCAAAAACCACCACATTGACAGTTAGATAGGTTTTAACTCCTTTGGAATGAGCAATTTCAGTAATCTTCTTTAAATCATCAATCGAAAAGTTGTTCGACGAACGGGCCCTCATATTAAGTTGCTCAACGCCAAAATAAACTGATCCTGCACCTGCCTGGATTGCCGCCATCAGCGATTCATAAGAACCTACAGGAGCCATAATTTCAACATCTTCTCGTCTCATAATTACTGTAATAATTGAGCTGCAAATTTAGCTTTTATTTTAGACAGCATTCAAGATACATTTTTCTTGGTGCGAAGTTCGGCCAATTCTTTGTTCAACTCATAATTCTTTTGTAAGCGAATCCAGAATTCAGCCGGAATATCAAAAACCTTTTCAAGCGATAATGCGACAGAACTGGTTATATTGCGTTTTCCATTCAATAAAAGGCTTATAAATCCTTTGTGATAGCCTGATTGATTGATCAAATCAACCTGACGCATATTTCTGGCTTCCAATTCGTCCTTTATTAATTCAGCCGGATGAAAATTATCTCCCGGTATCATGTCATTTGCAAACGGTTTCATTTTTCGTAATGGTTAGAAATTTCTTGAATTAATATAATCTCAATGAACAATTGAATATCTCTTTCAATGCTAAATATCAGTCGATATTGAAGGTTAAGTCTTATAGAATATTCTCCCTTTCGATCTCCTTTGAGCGGTTCAAAATGCAAACTTCTAATAAAAGTAAGTTCGTCAAGCGATTCAATGCTCATCAGAAACTGAATCTTCTTTTTATACTGCTTTATAATGTCATGAAGAAAGGGCATTTTGCCTTTTAATTCAGATAAAGGGGTTAAATAGTAATATTCGAGTTCTTCAGATTTGAATCTTATTTTCATTTGAATCTACTCGTCGAGTTCAATTTCTTTACTCAAACGATTAAACAAATATAGGTAAATGTTTTCTAATTTGAAAACATTTACCTATATTTGTTAATATTGAAGTGGGTAATCAGTATTGCTGAATTTCAATTCAACACAAAAAAAAATGCAACTCCGATAGAAGTTGCATTCATTTAATTAATGGGAAGTTTGAAATTTGATTATTCGACATCTACATTGTATTTATAGCTTTTATTGTCTGTTGAAAGTTCTACTGAATAATTTCCTTTATCCAGGTTAGAGAGATTAAATCCTTTGGTTACGTTGAATTGTTTGCCTAATTTTTTTGAATAAACCAGATCGCCGTTATCATAGATATTCATTACAAGGTTCTCATTGGAAAAATTGAGGTAGGTAACTGCCAGAATGCCATTTTTGTATACGAAGTAAGGTTCTATTTCACTTTTTTCTTCTCCTACATCGATTTTCTTTTTGTCTATTTTGAATGAACGCTCTGTAGTTGCACCATCTTTTGAAGCAGTTAATTTATATTCTCCGGTATCAAGGTTTGAAAAATCGAATACCTTGCTGAAATCTTTGTTGTCAGCGCCTATTTCGTTAGAATAGAGGTTCTCACCTTTTTCATTTTCAATGCTAATCTGCAAATTGCTGGCAATAGTATTTGAAATTGCTACTCTTGCTTTTTCGGAAGAGAGCGGCTGGATGTTAACTTTTAAGTTCCCAGATGCCATTAGTACGTTCGCAAATGCTACAAATGCGAACAACATTGTTAATTTTGAAATTGTTTTCATGTTCCTTTGTTTTAATTACAAAGCAAACATACAAGTTGACTAGTAAATACTTGGTAAAGCGTTAGTTAATAGTATGTTATCTTTTTGTTAATAGGGAAGGCAATATTAATGCAATGTAAAACGACCTATGATATAGGTCTGTATAATAAATAGTTACATATATTAAATTTAAAAACTAATCAAATTTCATGGAGATTGAAATACTTCAATTACTGGAAGGAGCCAAAAGAGCGAAGGGCTTAACTGTGATCATCGATGTGTTCAGGGCTTTTTCCACGGCTTGTTATGCCTTCGGTGATGGAGTGGAGCGGATTTATCCAGTGGGCGATATCAAAAAGGCTTATCAATTGAAGTTACAAAATCCAGATTATATATTGGTTGGCGAACGGAATGAGCAAAAGCCCGAAGGTTTCGACTTTGGAAATTCACCCTCCCAATTACTTGAAGCTTACCTGGTTGGCAAAACAATGGTTCACACAACCAGTTCGGGAACTCAAGGTATTGCCAATGCCATTCATGCCGATGAAATACTTACCGGCAGTTTTGTCAATGCCGGCGCAATTGTGGATTATATCCGAATGCAAAAACCAAAGACAGTTTCACTGGTCTGCATGGGTTATAGTTGTCAATATCCAACGGATGAGGATACCTTTTTGGCCATTTATTTAAAAAACGAGCTGGAAGGTATAGCCAATGATTTTCAGGCTATGGTTGAACAATTAAGAACGGGAGACGGGGCCAGATTTTTTGCTCCTGAAAAGCAGGAATGGGCGCCTGTAGCCGATTTTGATTTATGTCTTTCGCTCAACCGCTTCAATTTTGTATTGAAAGTGGAATCTGAAAATAATTTGAATTACTTGAAGAAGATATAAATTTACATGATGAAGATATATAATTTTGACGAAATAATCGACCGTACCAATACCAACTGCATTAAGTACGATGCCCGTACTACTTTCTTCGGAACAGATCAATTGTTGCCCTTATGGGTGGCTGATATGGATTTCAGGACCCCTGATTTCATTGTTGAGGCTATAAAAGAACGTGCTGATAAGGATATTTTCGGTTATACATTCAGAGGTGATTCCTACAATCAGGCAATTGTTAATTGGCTAAAGCGCCGTCACAACTGGTATATTAAACCTGAATGGATAAGTTTTAGCCCCGGTGTAGTGGCTGGTTTGACCATGGCAATTGAAGCATTTTCGGAACCTGGCGATGGGGTAATTATTCAACCGCCGGTTTATTTTCCATTTTTTGATTCTGTTAAAGGAACCGAACGTGTCCTGATTGAAAATCCTCTTCGCATTGAAAATGGCCGTTATTATTTTGATTTTGAAGACCTTAAAAATAAAATAACCCCTCATACTCGTCTTTTGTTATTGTCCAATCCGCAAAATCCCGGAGGTATGGCATGGACCGAAAGCGAATTAAGTGAATTGGCTCAGATTTGTATTGAACACAAAATAGTGATTATTTCTGATGAAATTCATTCGGATTTGATATTTGAAGGTTCACGTCATACACCACTTGCCGGTATCTCTGATGAAATTGCTCAAAATTGTGTTGTTTGTATGGCCCCCAGCAAAACTTTTAATACCGCAGGATTAACCACCTCCTTTGTGGTGATTCCAAATAAGAGGCATCTTGCGGCTTACGATCGAGTGCTTAGACTTCCGCATTTACACATGGGTAATATTTTTGGCACCGTGGCCCTTGAAGCTGCTTATACTCAAGGCGATGAATGGCTCGCCCAGCTTATGAAATATCTTAAGTCAAATTATGATCTGTTGGAGCATTTCTTCAATGCCAATCTACCTAAAGTGAAAGTAATGCGTCCTGACGCGACTTACCTAATATGGCTCGACTTCTCAGCTTATGGCCTTCCTGATGAAGAACTGAACCAAAAACTGATCAATGGAGGCGTAGGTCTTAACCGTGGTGTACAGTTTGGAAAACAGGGCAGGGGCTATATGCGTATCAACATAGGCTGTCCAAGTTCAGTGCTACAGGAAGCTTTGCTTCTAATCCAAAAAGCATTTCAGAAGTAATATCCTTAAAAATATTTCTTTTAATAATCTTTCTTCTTTTAGTGGAATACGCTGACTTATCAGGGTATTCGGGATCAATCTGTATTATTGACTCCATACTGACTCTATACTGACTCCATACTGACTCCATACTAACTTTATACTAACTTTATACTAACTTTATACGAACTCAATATCAATTCAATACTAACTCAATACGAATTCAATAGTGAATGGGATGTAAATGGGTATTCAATGGGTTAATTACGGGTTCATAAACCCATTATGTACCCATTACATACCCATTAAGTACCCATAATGTACCCATTCACTATTGAGTTAGTATTGAGTTAGTATTGAATTGGTATTGAGTTCGTATTGAGTTAATATTGAATTAATAAGTAATTAAACTAGAAATGGAATATAATATTTCCATCGGGGGCAGTTATAAATTTTTGATAAGGTTTATATGATCATTCGTTCAATTTCATTGTATTTTATACCAATCTGTTTAATACAATATATCAATTTATCCCGTTTGATGTATAGTTATACTTTTGTTGATCAGCCTATTTTTCCTGTTTTATGACTTTAGTTTGTAATCACTTCATAAAAATGTTAGTTATAAACATATACCCCATAAGTATGATTTGACTATGAAAAGTGGAAATTGTAATGACCCGACATGGCTTTTGCATTAAGTTATATTAGACTAGCCAAAGATTTAAAATGGTTCTAAACCAATGGTCACAAGTGATGTTAATTTGCTAAGAAGAATAGGATCAGCTCAAATTAACCAGCCGTGTAATTTTATACTGACTAGTGCATGATGGTTAAATTGGACGCAATTTTTTCTGAATTGTTCCATTATGGGGTCTCGGAATGAATGTCTACTTAAAAAATTACAGACTTGAATTTGGATATCAAATTTACAGAAAGAAAATTTATACACCTGGAATTATAGAGGGATATAAAACAGACTGACAAGCATTTATGGGGTGGTTTGATATTGAGAAAGATGGATTTAAAATTCTTTTTTGACCCAATCTAAAATGCGGTATTCGGGTATGTCGTTCATGCAGCGGAAGTGCTTTTTGGGACATTTATGGTAGCCAAGTTTTGAACAGGGGCGGCACGGTAATCCTTTCACTTCCAGAATTTCTGAACCTTTACCCGGCATGTAGGGCGACATACCTAATTCAGGCGCTGTATTTCCCCAGATGGATAGAATCTTTTTGTGGTATGCCGCTGCAATGTGCATCAGGCCTGTATCATTTGAAATAACCAGGCGGGCATTTTTTACGAGCGATGCCGATTGGTTGATTCTCAGTTTCCCTGTATAATCGAGTACGTTGCCTGTATTCCATTCCAATATTTGGGCCGCAATTGCCTTTTCACTTTTGCCGCCCAGCAGAATAAACGGATAATTACTGGTACTGATAAGCTGGTGATATTTTTCAAAAGGCACTTTTTTTGTCGCATAAGTTCCGGCTAAAACCAAGGCTAAATAACCGTCTCTGTATATTTCCGGTAATTCGGCCATTGAGATTTCATCTTCCGAAGGAATAAAATGGTCTAATCCTTGTCCGTCATTTTTTACGTTGAAATGTTTTAGGGTCGCCAGGTTACGATCCACAATGTGACCTTCAGGCATGGCATGAATCTTGAAAAATGTAAGCAAGAACTTGTTTACATTCAACTTGTTAAAACTATATGATTTGATGTTAAGTCCCAGTTTAACCCTTAGGCTGCGCAAGTTGTTATGCAGATCAATAATATAATCGTATTTTTCAGTTTTAAGCTTTTTGATGGTCGCTGACAACGATTCGTCGAATAATTGTATTTTATCTATATATGGACTGGCGATCAACAGGTCAGCATTACGTTTTTTTGTAAGGTAATGTATTTCGGCATCTGGAAATTGAATTTTCAGACAACGTGCAACTGGTGATGTTAAAACGATGTCACCAATAGAACTGAACCGTATAATTAGAAATTTTGTTTTCACAGTAAAAAACCCTGAAGTTGATATATCTTCAGGGTTTAAATATAATCAGTTTATTGCAATATAGGCTAAATAGATTCGACAAGTACTACAATTTTATTGTCTTTATTTTCAATAATGCCGCCTTCGACTTCAAAAAATAGTATTTGTCCGTTCTCCTCAACCACTTTTATTTTACCTTTTTCAAGAGTAGAAATGATAGGAGCGTGATTTTTAAGGATTTCGAATGATCCAATGGTTCCAGGTAACTGAACCAATTTAACTTCTCCTGAATAGATGCGTTTGTCGGGTGTAATAATTTCGAGCAACATATTTCTTTTATATTTTCAAGTTCAAGTTAAAATAAGTTCAATTTCGATTCTAAACGATTAAATGCCGGTAAGCAATTTTTCACCTTTTTCAACAGCCTGCTCAATGGTACCAACGAGGTTAAACGCTGCTTCAGGATATTGATCTACTTCTCCGTTCATAATCATGTTGAATCCTTTAATGGTATCTTCAATTGCGACGAGTTGCCCTTTGAGTCCGGTGAATTGTTCAGCTACAAAGAATGGCTGTGACAAAAACCTCTGAACACGTCTGGCGCGGTGTACAATCAATTTATCCTCTTCCGAAAGTTCATCCATTCCCAGAATGGCAATAATGTCCTGCAATTCCTTGTAGCGTTGCAGAATCATGATAACACGCTGAGCACAGTCGTAATGCTCGTCACCAACAACTTCGCGCGATAAGATTCTGGAAGAAGAATCCAATGGGTCAACTGCGGGATAAATACCCAATTCAGAGATTTTACGGCTCAAAACAGTCGTTGCATCCAGGTGGGCAAAAGTTGTAGCAGGAGCTGGATCGGTCAAATCATCTGCCGGAACATAAACAGCTTGTACAGAAGTTATTGATCCATTTTTTGTTGAAGTGATCCTTTCCTGCATGATGCCCATTTCTGTAGCAAGAGTAGGTTGATAACCAACTGCTGATGGCATACGTCCAAGTAAGGCTGAAACTTCTGATCCTGCCTGTGTAAAACGGAATACATTATCGACAAAGAAGAGAATGTCACGACCTTTTCCTACTTTGCCGTCACCATCGCGTAAGCTTTCAGCAATTGTTAAACCTGATAAGGCAACACGTGCACGTGCACCTGGGGGTTCATTCATCTGGCCAAAAACCAAAGCGAGTTTCGACTTTTTAAGGGCTTCCTGATCTACTTTTGTCAAGTCCCAATTGCCTTCTTCCATGGATTTTTTGAATTCTTCACCATAGTTGACAATATCTGCCTCGATCATTTCGCGCAGCAAATCGTTTCCTTCGCGTGTACGTTCACCTACACCGGCAAAGACTGACAATCCACTGTGCGCAAGAGCTATATTGTTTATTAATTCCTGAATAAGTACTGTTTTTCCAACACCTGCACCACCAAATAATCCAATTTTACCCCCTTTTGCATAAGGCTCAATCAAATCAATTACTTTAATACCAGTGAAAAGTACCTGCGTTTCGGTGGTAAGATCTTCAAAAAGAGGAGGTTCGTTATGAATGCTGAGACCATTTTTAGGAAGCGGTTCCAAACCATCGACAGGGCTTCCTATTACGTTAAGTAAACGACCCAATGCGATTGCTCCATTTGGCATTGTGATAGGTTTGCCGGTGGCAATTACTTCCATTCCGCGACGAAAACCATCTGTAGAATCCATCGCGATAGCACGCACCGTGTTTTCACCAATGTGTTGTTCACATTCAAGTACCAGGTTTTCCTGTCCTTCGCGTACAACCTCCAGTGCATCATATATTTGAGGAAGATGACCATCCTCCTGATCAAAGCTGATGTCTATAACAGGACCGATAACTTGTACGATTTTTCCAATATTTTGGGCCATAATCTTTGATTTATTCTTTAAAGCGGAAATTTAATAAAATTGAAGCAATTTTAAACGCTGTCCAGAAGATAAAATGATTTTTAATTAATTAAAGTGTCTGAATATTCAATCTAACGATCCCTTTCCATAATCATTTGAGCCAATTGAAGCAGTTCAGCTTTCGTTTCAATTGGCAAATCAATTTCATTCCATATACTTATTGCGGATTGATAAAAATCTTCTATGCTATTTATGGTTATATCTTTTATATTCAGCTTATTATAAATTTGTTTAACTGCGGCAATTTTTTCATCAGGGTCGAAATCTTTTCTATCAATCCAATCCAGAAGTTCTATTTTCGTTTGCTGGTTTGATAATTCAAGTGCCTTTAAGAGCAGAAATGTTTTTTTGTTTGATAAAATATCTCCACCGGTTTTCTTTCCGAATATATTTTGGTCAGCATAAACATCCAACAAATCGTCTTGAAGTTGAAAAGCAATACCCAGATCGAGGCCAAAGACATACAACAGATCGGCGGTTGTCTCTGGTGCATTAGCAGCCAGAGCACCAATTTTCAGACTACAGGCCAACAGCACAGCCGTTTTTAGTCTGATCATATTTAGATATTGATGAATCGAAACATTCATCTTTGTTTCAAAATCCATATCGAATTGTTGGCCTTCGCATACTTCAAGCGCTGTTTGCGAAAACAATTGAACCATGTTTGGAAGGTTTTTCGATTCGCTATTTTGCAGATAATTGTAGGCCATTATCGACATGGCGTCTCCTGAAAGGATCGCGATATTCTTGTTGTATTTTTTATGGACAGTTGGTGAATTTCTACGTACATCGGCTTCATCCATGATATCATCGTGCAGCAAGGTGAAATTATGGAAAACCTCGATGGCAATTGCCGCGTGAATGGCTTTTTCAACTTTATCGGAGAAGAGATTGTAAGCCAAAAGAACCATTACCGGACGAAGTCTTTTGCCTCCCATTGCAAGTGTATAGGCAATAGGTTCGTAAAGATTTTTTGGTTCTAATCCATTTAACCGCTTGATTTCTATGTCTATTTCTTCCGAAATAATTTTTTGTAATTCTTTTATCGTATACATTGATACTGTCAAATCCAAAAATTGTTAAACGAAATTAAATATTAATCCATTATATATTAAGTCAAAAATAAACTTCACTTTTAAATATAGTTGAAATTTATTCGATATAATTATATTTTGTTGTATAACAGTCTGTTAAGGAGTTCATCCTTAAATTTAGGCGATACCGGCAGTTGAGTTTTATCAATCATTTCAATTACACCGCCATCACTTTTTAGGTAACGGTTTACATTTCGCAGACTGATCAGATGGGAGCGATGGATCCTGAAGAACCCATGCGTGACCAACATGTTATCGAATTCAAGTAAAGTACGGCTTATAAGTACGGATTTTCCATCGATAAAGAAAATTCGTGAATAGTTGCGTTCACCTTCACATCTGATAATGTCTTTTACCTTAATAATGGAGAATCCGTTTATTTCAGGCAGGGCGATTGTTGTATCTTCGTCATTGGTCTGGGTCATATTTTTTCTTAGGACCTCAATGCGTTGTTTTTCGAGCAACACAGGAATCTCCTTTATACGATTAATTATAGATCTGACATTTGCCGTTAAAATAGGTTTAACGATGTAGTCAAAAGCAGAATACTTGAAGGCAGTAATGGCATAGTCTCTGTAGGAAGTGGTAAACACGACCTTGAAATTTACCGTTGGAAGTTGTTCCAAAAGTCGAAAACCTGTTCCGTCGGGCATTTCAATGTCCAGGAATACCAAATCCGGCTCAAATTCCTTGATTAATGCTAAACCAGATGCAACACCATCTGCTTCACCCATAATTTCTATTTCCGTGAAATTATGCTCCAAAATACACATCAGACCTTTTCTGGCTAGTTGATCGTCATCAATAATTATCGTATGATACATTCAGATTATGATTCGGATATTTTTTTTAAATATAGTACATTTGATTGGACTTGCGAAATTAATAATTTAATATTATTTATAGGAAATTGAACAACTATTTTTTTCTTCTGCACAAAACAGCATTTTATTTGTTTATATGCATAGTTTTGTAGAATTATTAAAATCTTATATGGCCGCAATTCTTATTATTGAAACATCAACCGAAGTGTGTAGTGTTGCGTTGACAATCGACGGAAAACTTACAGATTGTACGGAATCAAAGGAAGGGCAAACCCATGGGCGATTGGTAACTGTCTATGCTGAAGGCTTATTGAGCCGTAATAATATAAAACCTGAAGAGTTGGTGGCTGTTGCGGTAAGTAAAGGTCCAGGGTCGTATACGGGTTTACGAATAGGGGTTTCGACTGCAAAAGGAATCTGTTTTGCTCTTCATATTCCACTTATTGCCATTGGAACTTTAGAAGCTATGACGCTGCACGTGATAAAGAATCGTTATATTTACAAAATTCCGGGTGGCAAACCAACTTTATTTTGTCCAATGATTGATGCCCGAAGAATGGAAGTCTTCTCTATGTTGTACGATGAAGATGGTACTGTAATCAGGCAAATAGCAGCGAAGATAGTCGATGAGGCTTATCTTTCAGATGAACTGAGTGAAAAGCAAATCGTATTTTTTGGTAACGGTTCTGAAAAATGCAATCAGGTATTGAAATCGCCTAACGCTTTTTTTGTTCCTCACATAGAGGCCTCAGCTAAATATTTATGCGATTTGGTCTGGAATTTGTATAACAAAAACCAATTTGAAGACGTTGCTTACTTCGAGCCTTTCTATTTGAAGGATTTTGTAGCATTAGTTTCAAAGAAAAACCTTGTAGGATGAAAATTTCAATGATTATTTGTTTGTTAGTAGTATTTTCTGTGAAAATAAATGCCCAACCAATTGAAGAGATGGAATATATCCTCAGGTTCGGTATTATAAAAGGTGGCAGAGCTACCTTGACAGCACAGAATGAGAAATTAAATAAGAAATCGACTATACATTACCGGATGAGGGGAAAGACTACCGGTTTGGTTCATAAAATCTATGATGTGAACGATGTGTACGAAAGTTGGGTCGATCCTAAAACCTATTTGCCTGTGAAATCACTTCGCAATGTCAAGGAGCAAAAATACCGATTTTACGATGAAGTGACTTATGATCATAAAAATGATTCTCTTTTTAGTTTGAAAAAAGGCCATAAGAAAGTACCAAAGAATGTGAATGATTTGGTAAGTGTTTTCTTTTTTATTCGTCAGAATCAATATTTTGAGGCCTTGCTGGCCGGGAAAAATGTTGAGATACCTGTTTTTCATGGTGACGAATTGTTTATGATGCATTTGGTTTACCTGGGAACCGAAACCATAGATACGAAAATAGGGAAAAAACTGTGTTATGTAGTTTCGCCTTCAGTGCCTAAAGGAAAACTTCTAAAAGGTTCAGACGACTTGAAAATATACATCACTGCTGATAAAAACCGCTTGCCAATTTATGCAGAATTTAATTTAACGCTTGGTTCTTTAAAGTGCGAATTGGATGAATATAAAATAAGTGGAGTGAACCAGATGGTCTCAGAATAATATGTTGATAGTTATATATTTGAAAAAATATGCTTAAAAATTTAGAATTAGCAATATTTCTCTATTTTTGCACCCGAATTGAAATTATTCTAAAAATTTTCTATGGCAATAACTACAGCAGATATTAAAAACGGAATGACAATAGAGTACAACGATCAGTTGTTTCAAATAGTATCGTTCCAACACGTTAAGCCGGGTAAGGGCCCTGCCTTCGTAAGGACGAAACTCAAAAACCTTAAAACAGGCAGAACAATTGAAAATACATTTAATTCTGGTGTACGAATTGAAGTAGTGAGGATTGAACGTCGCCCCTATCAATTTTTATATAAGGATGAAGCAGGTTACAATTTTATGAATTCTGAATCATTCGAGCAGATTTCAATTGGATCAGAAATGATTGAAAATGCTGACTTGATGAAAGAGGGCCAGGTTGTGGAAATAAATATTCATGCGGATACTGAAACTCCACTCACTGTTGATTTACCTGCATTTGTTGAATTAAAGATTACGTCGACAATGGCGGGTGAAAAAGGAAATACAGCCAGTTCAAATGCACTTAAACCGGCAACCCTGGAAACTGGCGGCGAAATGATGGTACCAATGTTTATCAACGACGACGACATCATTAGAATTGATACCCGCGAGCGTATTTATTATGAACGCGTTAAAAAGTAAACTATTTATTCAATAAATAATTTTAAAAAATGGCCTCTTACGAGGCCATTTTTTTTATTTCTTATTTTCCGAAAGAGATTCATTCAGAGCTGCTTTACGGGTATAAATATCAATGGATACAATGATTGCTGTAAATCCCCAGAACGGCACTGAAAGTTTATCTGTATCCAGAAAATTGTTCAGTGTGCCGTGAATAAAGTAAGTGATAAGTCCAAGTAACGAACTCATTACAAGGGTCTTCATCCTTTTGTCATTGGTTCTTGAATAGGCATGAATAGCAGTATAAATAACTGTTACCATCAGAATTAAAAATGAAATAAGTCCCATAAATCCCGATTCTGCCAATGGTCCAAGGTATTCACTATGTGCATTTCCTCTATCGCCTGAGTTGGTGCTGATAATAGTCCGATCAGCTTTTAACTGGTAGGAGCCATAATTGAACATGTAGGTTCCAGGGCCAAAGCCAAACAGCGGTTTATCTTCAAACATCCTAATAGCACAGCTCCAGCGGTTAATCCGTTCAAGGTTGGAGGCATCTGATGTAATATTTGAAACAGACGAAAGGTGATCGGCTAAATTGGCTGATGATTCTGTATTATTGCGTTCCAGATACATGAGTATTTGAGTTTGAAAAACAAAAATAAGTGCAAGGAATCCTAGAAATGTAGTAAACAAAAGCTTAAACCTGATTTTTAGCCGAATGATTCCCCAAATTGCCAATGCTATCACCATACTCAGCCATGCCGCCCTTGCATAAGATAAGGTGAGTCCTATCAGCAAAATTCCCAAAACTATGCGAATGAATATTTTGGTGGTTGGAGTATATATTTTTGTAAGCGAAAAGCCAAACAGAAAGGGTAGGTACATGGCGATTACGGCTCCATAAGAAGTGTGGTCGTTGTAAAACGGATTGACCACAAAATGGGCTGCTTGTTTATCCCATAATCCATAGCCTAAATGTCGGTAAGTGGCATAGAAAATGACAATCAACAATGGGATGGTATAACACCAAATATATTTTTCAATATTTTTCCCATCTTCAAAAAGTTTTGTTGTAATCAGATAAAAGCCTACAATAAACCAAACCCTTGAAAGGAAAAATTTTATTGAAACGAGGGGCATGGAACTGGTGAGGCTTGTCAGCAATATCCAGAATAAACTTAAGTAGATAGCCAGGGTGACTGGATGGTGCATTATGTCACGATCGAATTTGCCTGTTGCACAATACTTCATGACGAATATGAGCAGTAATCCGAATAGTAATGGCTCGGTTGGCAAAGACATATTGAAAGATAGCCCAGGCATTATTTCAGAAAGTGACAATGAGAGCGGTGTAAAAAATACAACCAGGTACAAAATTTTATCGAAAGCGTAAATTGCCAGTAATACAATTCCAAAGATCACAGGTAAAGTATTGATTATCATTGAATGCCTTTTGACAAGAAAATAAGCATTCAGCAAAATAAACAATGCTGAAACAATATAAAAAATGGCAACTTTAATCCTGACTTGATGCACAGGTTAGATATTTTTCTTGTTTTCTAATAATAAAATGGCCAAAAGGGCAACAAAAAGGGCTGCCAATGTCGAAATTAAGACAATGAGCGAGCGTGTTGGATAAGATTTTTTATCTGCAGGAACCGGACTTTGCACTTTCAGTCCATAAGTAATTTTCTTTGTTGCATCACTCAAGGCAGCATCTAATATAATTTTAAGTTCACCTCTTTGTACTACCAAAAGTTTTTGCTGCTGGTCAAGTAAAACATATTCTCCACCTTTTTCAATAAAATTATTCATCCATTTTTTAAGTTCTTTTCCTCCGGCAGTGTTCATCTTTTGGTTGGCTAAAACTTTTACCATTCCTTTCGTAATTTCCTCAGCCTGAGTGCTATAATCCACAATCTGGTATTCTTTACGCAGATAGTTTAACTTTTCTTCTACCGAATCAATTTGATGACTTAGAAATGCATAATCCTTTCTGGCAATTTTTACAACTTCTTCATATTTAAGGCGGTGCAGTGATCGTACTTTTTCATCAAGGAAAGTAATGACGGAGTCACACATCACACTTGCCCTTTTGGGATCAGTATCCAAAACCTGGATCTCAATGGTTTCAAATTCTGTCTTGTTAAATTTGACATTGTCGTTGAATTCTGCAAGCATAGAAGTCAGATATTGAGGATCTTGCTTGCTGATATTATAAACTTCGCTCAGATTGAAAGCATCTATCAAGCGTAGTTTAATATCCATTGCATTTACTATTTCAACTAATTGTTCACTTTGTGATTCCTCACTAAATACATAAATGTTTTTACTTGGATAAATTCTGGCTGTTGATTTGTATTTAGGCTTAATGAAAATGGCAGATGAGAAAAAGGCCGATAATATAATTGCAGCGATGCCCACAACAATTAAATGTTTCTTCCATTTCCAGATAATTTCAAAGAGATTCTGATTGTCAAAAAAATTTGTCATAGAATATAGGTCTTATGTTTGAATTTTAACGAAATAACAGTCATTGATTATTGAAAAGATAAATCCTGAATTTATACAATTACGAGAAGAAAATAATTCTTCTTTCCTTTTTGAATCAAAATATATTTGCCATCAATCAGGAATGAATTATTAACAACCGATTCAGGATCCGATATTTTATCTTTATTTATGCTTAACCCGTTTCCCTGAATAGTTCGCCGTAATTCTCCTTTTGAGGGGAATACCATGGCTTTTTCAGCCAACAGGTCAACTACTTTTATGCCAGCCTCTAATTCTGTTGCTGAAATTTTGAATTGAGGAACGCCCTCAAAAATAGCTAAAAAAGTTTCATTGTCAAGTTTTCTGAGTAATTCTGCAGTTCCTTGTCCGAATAAAATTTGGGAAGCCTCAACTGCCATCTCATATTGGTCGTTCGAATGAACCATTACAGTAACTTCTTGGGCCAACCTCTTTTGCAGCAGCCGTAAATGTGGGGCTTCATTATGAGTGGAAATCAATTCAGCGATTTCTTCTTTCGGCAATAAGGTAAATATCTTGATATATTTTTCAGCATCCTCATCGGAAGTGTTTAGCCAAAATTGGTAAAATTTGTAAGGGGAGGTCAGTTTTGGATCAAGCCAAACGTTTCCTGATTCGGTTTTCCCAAACTTAGTCCCATCGGCCTTTTTAATCAATGGACAGGTTAATGCAAAAGCTTCACCACCTGTTTTTCTGCGTATCAGTTCAGTGCCTGTAGTAATGTTTCCCCATTGATCGGAACCACCCATTTGCAGTTTTACATTTTTTGTTTGATACAGATGTAAAAAATCGTTACCCTGAACCAGTTGATAGGTGAATTCGGTGAACGACATACCGGTGCTGTTTTCAGAATCCAGTCTTTTCTTTACCGAATCTTTCGACATCATGTAATTGACAGTGATGTGCTTACCAATATCACGGATGAACTCCAGAAAAGTAAATTCTTTCATCCAATCGTAATTATTGACCATTTCGGCTGCATTCGGAGCGTCTGAATCGAAGTCCAGAAATTTTGAGAGCTGTTTTTTTAGGCAATCCTGATTATGACGCAAGGTTGGTTCATCGAGTAAATTACGTTCCTGCGACTTTCCAGATGGGTCACCAATCATTCCAGTTGCTCCACCGATCAGTGCAAAAGGTTTATGTCCGGCAATCTGAAAATGTTTCAGCATCATAACTCCCACTAAATGGCCTATATGCAGTGAATCGGCAGTAGGGTCAATTCCTACATAAGCTGCAGTTAATTCTTTTTCTAGTTGTTCTTTGGTACCTGGCATGATATCATGTATCATACCCCTCCATTTCAGTTCGTCAACAAAATTCATTGTGATTTTTTCTTGTGATCATTAAAAATTATTCACAAAGTTCCGAAATCCAATCAGATAATCTGATCCATCATTCGAAAATTATTGCCCAAAGATATAAAATGAATCGACCCATCAGAGATAAAATCTCATACAAGTGAATGATAATCTTTAATGAGTTCAATCGAATAGTCGAAAATGGCTATTTTATATATTGTAATTAGAATATAATTTCAGGAATGTTTGAAAGTATGATTTAACAATGATCAGGTAACTTTTTGTTCCGGCTGAGTAACTTCCTTTTTATTGGTGTCTTTGGTATTCCAGAGTTTTATAAATGGAAATAAAGTTGGAACTACTTGTTTCATTGGCGTGTATATTTTTGATTCTTCCTTTTGTTTGATAGGTAAAATATGTACATTTTCATCAATGTCATCAAATAACAATAATAAGATGCTCAAAAAGACTGCCGTTTTAAGCACTCCGAATATAATTCCTGCAAGGCGGTTCAGAAAGCCTAAAAATACGGCTTTCACAACTGTATCAAGCATCTTGGCCATTAGATGAATGAGAATTACGATTATAATAAAAGTCACAATAAAAGCAATAGTGCCCAGATATTGAGAATGGAACCCTGTATGTTTGGTTATAAATCCGGCAGTAAAATCCGAAAATTTTATTCCTCCCCAAATTCCTAGGATTAATGCTGCAAGTGAGGCAAGTTCAATAATAAAACCTTTACGAAATCCCTGTATTGCAGCTATAATAAGTACAAGTCCAAGAACCAGATCAATATAATTCATATTTTGGGGAATGAAAATAAAATTTCTGTAAAATTAATAAAATTACATTTCAGTAAACATTAACATTAACTTAGCGGTCAATTTTAAATTGTGCAAAAGGTATTGTAATATATCCCTTAATAAGTAAGATTTTTTAATAAATTTGACCAAACTGAAAATAGTCTTTCATGCCTGTAATCAATTCCATTATTAAATGGATCAATTTTAAGCGTATTTACGAGATTGAACTTTTTAAAAAACACCCGCACGAAGTGCAAAGCGAGGTGCTGTTCGATCTTTTGGCAAAAGCTTCCCATACTGAATTCGGGGAGAAATATAATTTTAAGAATATCCGTTCCGAACAAGAATTTCGAGAACATGTCCCCATTCAGGGATATGAGGATATAAAACCAACCGTTGAACGGATGATGCTGGGTGAAAAAAATCTGCTTTGGCCTGGAGAAACCAAATGGTTTGCGAAGTCCTCGGGTACAACTCATGACAAAAGCAAATTTATACCAGTCAGTAAAGATTCCCTTGAAGATGTTCATATTCGGGGAGGGCGCGACGTATTGGCCCTCTATCTTAAAAATTATCCTGAGTCCGGTCTATTGTCAGGTAAAGCGCTTACATTGGGGGGAAGCCATAAAGTGAATAACTTTAATAACAACAGTTATTATGGTGATCTTTCAGCAATTATCATCGAAAATATTCCATTCTGGACCGAATTTTACCGAACTCCCTCGACCGAAATATCTCTTCTTGAAGAGTTTGAGGAAAAAATTGAAAAGATCATAGAACATTCACTTACTGAAAATGTGACTTCATTTGCCGGAGTTCCTTCGTGGTATCTGGTCTTGCTCAAACGCGTTCTTGAAGTCACCGGGAAGAGTAATATTCTGGAAGTATGGCCTAATCTGGAGGTTTTTACTCATGGAGGAGTGAAATTTGATCCCTATCGGGAGCAATATGAGAAACTTTTCCCCAGCGATCAAATGCATTACATGGAAACTTACAATGCATCGGAAGGTTTCTTTGGTATACAGGATGACCCTGATAAAAAGGACATGTTGCTGATGCTCGACTATGGAATCTATTACGAATTTATTCCAATGGACGAGTTTCGTAATAATTATCCTGCTGTTGTTTCACTTCGGGATATTGAAATTGGGAAAAATTATGCCATGGTCATTACAACCAATGGCGGACTTTGGCGATACCTGATTGGTGACACCATTAAATTTACCTCGAAACTTCCTTTCAAATTTTTAATAACAGGACGAACCAAGCATTTTATCAATGCTTTCGGTGAAGAATTGATAATTGACAATGCTGAAAAAGGCTTCAAGATTGCTTGCGAACGCACTGGTGCAATCATTTCGGAATATACAGGAGGCCCCATTTACATGAAAGATAAACAAAAAGGTGCACATGAATGGATTGTCGAGTTTGAAAAGTTACCCAACGATCTTGATCACTTTATTTTGTTATTTGACGGTGCATTAAAAACCATCAATTCTGATTATGAAGCCAAAAGACATAAAAGCTTGAGTCTCGAAATGCCCCATTTTGTTATTGCCAAAAAAGGACTATTCTATGAATGGATGAAAAATCGCGGCAAGATGGGTGGTCAGAATAAAATACCGCGCCTGGCAAACGATCGGCAATATCTTGACGAATTGATTGAATTGAATAAGTCGATGTAATTATTCTAAATCATTATTTATTCGATTATTTATTCTATTTTGTTGTTTTATTTTATACTTTAGGTCAAAATTTAAAGAACCATTAAATGCATATTGCTTTAGCCGGAAACATTGGAGCAGGGAAAACTACCTTGACAGAGTTACTTTCAAAACATTATTTATGGAATCCCCATTATGAAGATGTGGATGAAAATCCCTATTTGAATGACTTCTACATTGACATGCAAAGATGGTCGTTTAACCTTCAAATATATTTTCTTAACAGTCGGTTTAATCAGATTGTTGATATCCGAAGTTCAGAAAAAACTGTGATACAGGACCGCACGATTTATGAAGATGCTGAAATATTTGCACCCAATCTTCACGCTATGGGTTTGATGTCTACCCGCGATTTTAACAACTACCATTCCTTATTCCAGATGATGACCAAGTTTTTACAGGCGCCCGATTTGCTTATCTACCTGCGTGCATCGGTTCCTACTTTGGTAAATCAAATTCAGAAACGAGGACGCGACTACGAAAATTCTATCAGGATTGACTACCTGAAGCAATTAAACGAAAGGTATGAAGCTTGGATCAATCGTTATAAAGCTGGTAAATTACTGATTATAGATGTCGATCGTATTGATTTCCAAAATAATCCTGAAGATTTAAGTACTGTTATCGACCGTATTGATGCTCAGATTCATGGACTTTTTTAATTGAATAAAGAATTCATATTGTCACTTATTTAGCGTAAAAATATTAACTTTGAATAATATGCATTTAAGTCTTTTTAAGCTATAAAATTTATGAAACTTGTATTTGCCACCAATAATCAACATAAACTTCACGAGATTAATAAATTGCTCGGTGATTCAATCGAATTGTTGAGTCTCAATGATATTGGCTGTGACCATAATATTCCTGAAAATCAGGATACACTGGAAGGAAATGCTGCTGAAAAGTCGTTTTTCATCTACCAAAAATACGGAGTAAATTGTTTCGCTGATGATACAGGTCTTGAAATTGAAGCCCTGAATGGTGAACCTGGAGTATATTCGGCTCGCTATGCGGGAGAGGAGAGAAATGCTGAAAACAATATGAATTTAGTTTTAGATAAATTATCCAAAATAAAAAATAGGAATGCTCGTTTTAGAACTGTAATTTCGTTGATAATTGACGGACATGAAACTCAGTTTCAAGGGGTGGTGAATGGTCGTATTCTGGAAGAAAAAATTGGCAATACCGGTTTTGGTTATGACCCCATTTTTCAACCCGAAGAATCGAACCTATCTTTCGCCCAAATGCCTTTGGATGAAAAGAACAAAATCAGTCACCGTGGTAGGGCTGTTCAGAAATTAGTCGAATATTTAAAGAATATTTAATACATATTATGCCCGATGATAAAGTTTAAAATCTTGTTGACTCTCCTGATGTTTTCAGTGGCCATGCTTTCTGGATTCACTCAGCCTATCATTGGCGAATGGACTGATTATCAATCGTATGCCAATGCTAAAAACGTAGTCGATGCCGGTGAGAAGATTTATTGTGTTACCGAAGGTGGTTTGTTTTCCTATAATAAAACAGACAACAGCATTCAAAAAATGTCAGGAATTAATGGTCTCTCTGATGTCGGTGTTGATCGTCTTGCTTACAGCAAAGAGAATAATGTACTGGTGATTACCTATAAGAATGCAAATGTCGATTTATTAATTGGTAACCAGTTTTTCAATCTCTCAGATATTAAGCGGAAGCAAATAGCTGCCGATAAAACTATCAACAATGTGTTATTCATTGGTAACCTGGCCTACCTTTCTTGCGGCTTCGGAATCGTTGTCATCAACCTCGAAGGTAAAGAGATTAAGGATACTTATTTTATTGGTCAGGAAGGGGCTTATGTCAATGTGCAGGATATGACTACTGACGGCACCTTTCTTTATGCGGCAACCTCAAATGGTATTTACAAGGCTTTGGCTTCTGAGCCAAACCTCCAGAATTACAACAATTGGGTCCAATTGACCAATATCCCTCATGCAAATAATAAATTCAGTAAAATAAAAGCATTCAATGGGAAGATAATTGCCAATTATACTACTGACAATGATGCATGGACAGGTGATGAACTATATATACTGGATGGAAATATCTGGACCCGTTTTCTCCCTGATATCACTTATGTATCTGATTTAAAAATCAATGGAAATTTCATTGTATTCAGTGGAAGGGAAGATGTGCGCGTTTATAATGAGAATTTTGAATTGGTAAAGACTGTTTCCAGGTTTTTATTTGAAGGAAATGTCGAGGACTTTCTAGATCCTAAAGGGGCTGTTTTAGACGATCAGAATATGCTTTGGATTGCAGACCATAACAATGGATTGATCAAAGCGGGTACGAAAAATGAAAAGATTGTTCCTGATGGGCCTGTCGATAACAAAATATTTTCACTTACCGTCAATGGCAACGATCTTTGGATTGCTGCCGGGGGCTGGGAAGTCGCTTGGGGTAATTTATATAACAGTCCGCAGTTCCAGCTCAACAGGGAAGGAAAATGGTCGGTTTTCAATCGTAAAGTATTTCCAGCTGCAAATAATTATACTGACATAGGTAGTGTTGCAGTTGATCCAACAAATCCAGATCATGTCTTTGCAGGTTCCTGGGGTGGCGGCGTTCTCGAATTTAGAGATGGACAATTTGTGGCAAGATATGATAATTTTAACAGCACTTTGCAAACACAGGTTCCAAGTGATCCCACTGCTCCTTTTGTCCGCATCGGCGGAATGGATTTCGATTCGAAAGGTAATCTTTGGGTAACCAATACAGGAGTTGCCAAAGTGCTTTCCGTTTTTAAAACTGATGGAAAGTGGGAATCATTTAATTTAAGTGGAATCGCCAATCAGTATTCTATCGGTACAGTGGTGGTCACTCAAAATGACGATAAATGGGTTCTGATTCCCCGTGCAAAAGGGCATGAATTGTATGCATTGAACAGTACTAACGATGTATCGAAAGAACAACGTCTCGTTGCCTATTTTACCAATGGGAAGGAAGAACAATTAACAGAAATGAACGATGTCTATTGTATGGTCGTTGATCAGAATAACGAATTATGGGTGGGTACATCAACCGGAGTAGCTGTTTTTAGTGATCCGCAAAAAATATGGGAGGACACTCCGATGTATGCCACTAGGCCTGGATTGAACGTAAACAACGATGGCGTATTTCATCCATTACTCGAAAAAGAATCAATTACTGCGATTGCCGTTGACGGTGCAAACAGGAAATGGTTCGGAACTAAAAATTCAGGCGTATATTTAATTTCTGCTGATGGTGAAACAGAGATTCAACATTTTAATACCGAAAATAGTCCACTGCCTCGAAATGACGTATCAGATATCGCTATTAACAATAACACAGGCGAGGTGTTTATCGGAACCAGTGCCGGCCTAATTTCATATATGGGTCAGGCTACAAAAGGAAGCGACGAATTTGCTGATGTATATGTATATCCAAATCCTGTGAGAGAAACTTATGATGGTCCAATAGTTGTAAAAGGATTGGTGACTGATACGGATGTAAAAATAACTGATATCAGCGGTAATCTGGTTTACAAAACAACCTCGTTGGGTGGACAGGCAATATGGGATGGCAAAAATCTGAATGGAAATAGTTGTAAAACAGGTGTATACTTGGTTTTTATGAACGACCCTACGGGGGATAAAACCAAGATAACCAAACTTTTATTCATTCATTAAAATCGATTCCCAGTGCTCGAAAAAACAAGGGGCATCTTTTTGCATTCGGTCAAATATTCTGAAACCAGCATTATTGCAGTTATTTATACTGAAGCTTATGGCCGTCAATCGTTTATGGTAAATGGGGCACGAAGTAAAAAGTCGATAGCTAAGACGGTTGCTTTTCAACCGCTTTATCTTCTCGATCTTGAAATTTATTACAATGCCAATCGTGAAATACATCGTTTAAAAGAGGTCCGTATTACCAATCCTTATGCCACGATCCCTTTTAACATTCGCAAAAGTTCGGTGGTAATCTTCCTTTCCGAAATTCTTTACAAATGTTTAAAGGAGGAAGAACCCAACACCGGTTTGTTCGATTTTATATACAATTCGTTGAGTTTCCTTGATTTATCTGATCGGGGAATAAGTAATTTTCACCTCTGGTTCCTGTTTAAACTCACCCAGTTTCTAGGTATTTACCCCCGAAGTGAAAATGCACTAATCAGTAATTTTTTCGATTTGCAGAAAGCTCAGTTTGTCAACCATGAACCATCTCACAATCAATTTACCGATAAATATGTAACTTTGCTGTTCTCACGGCTCTTTGAGGTGGATCACTCATCGCTCGATAAATTGGATTACTCTCACACAGACAGGAGGTTAGTCCTTGAAAAGCTGTTGGAATATTACCGTATCCATTTTGATAGTTTGGGTGAAATAAGATCCTTAGATATATTAAAAGAAGTATTAAGTTGATGGATTATAAAAAATAATTGTGTATATTTAAATACTCACCCTAAGCAAGGTCTTATGGATAGCATATTTTTTTAACTTTGTAGACCATATAGATAGAACATGTTGCAATCGAAATTACAGAATATCAAAGGAAGTATATTTTCAGCAGTTAATAAACTGGTGTCTGAAACCGGTGCCATTGACTTGTCACAGGGCAAAACTGATTTTCCATGCCCTGAAAAACTGGCTGAATTGGCTGCTACCTATATCCGGTCGGGATACAATAATTATGCGCCCAACGAAGGAATCGGTGAATTAAGGGAAGTGATTTCTACCAGGGTGAAAAGAATGTATCAGCATTATTACAATCCTGAAACCGAGATTACAATCACCGCCGGCCATGTTCAGGCGATAATGACTGCCATAAATTCGGTGGTGAAAGATGAAGATGAGGTCATACTTTTTGAACCTGCCTACGAATCTTATGCCCCTGCAATTGCCAGTACGGGTGCACGTCCTGTTTATGTAGCCCTGAAGCTCCCTGACTTCCATATCGACTGGGAGGAAGTGCGTAAAATGATTACTTCCAAAACCCGGATGATCATTATGAATTCTCCTCACAATCCCACCGGGTCTGTGTTAGGTGAATCTGATCTTATTCAGTTGCAGCGACTAATCATCGGAACAAACATTATTGTACTAAGCGACGAAACTTTCGAATCGATCATGTTCGACCAAAGTACTCATCAAAGTGTAGCAAAATTTGATAAACTGGCTGACCGCAGTTTTGTAGTTTCTTCTTTTGGCCCTCTTTTCAATATCAATGGCTGGGCTATTGCCTATATTCTGGCTCCTGAAAAGCTGATGAATGAATTCAGAAGGATCATGCAATTCCAGATTTCCAATGTGAATACACCCCTTCAATATGCGCTTTCAGAATATTTATTGACTGAAGATGCCAAGAAAGACATCAGTGAAATGTATGAAGGCAAGCGCAACTATTTTAACCGATTGCTGGCTGGTAGTTTATTTAAAATTATTCCTTCACAGGGAAGTTATTTTCAGATTCTCGATTATTCAGCTATCTCTGATGAATCGGATGCTGATTTCACTTTCCGTTTGGCAACAGATTACGGAGTAGGTGTCATTCCTGTTTCTGCTTTTCTGCACGAGAAAAACAAATTGAAGATGGTACGTATTTGCTTTGCCAAGAGCAACGAAACCCTCGAGTTGGCTGCTGAACGTCTATGTTTGGTCCCTTCTTTAAAATAGAAATTTCTATATTGAAATACAAAAACCGGATCAAGACTCCTAAAGTCTTGATCCGGTTTTTGATTTTATACCCATTCCATCCCTCGAATAAATCCACTTTTTGGTTTTTGATTGAATACTTATTTTCAGCATTGAATATTTTTCCTTCCCTCAATTACTGAACCTTTTTTTTCAATTTCAATTACTTCTTAGACAGGTTCTAAATTCAATGCTCAGAATTTATGCAGCTATACATGGCGCGTTAATTCCAATTACAAAGACCTTACTTTTGCTATTCCCCATTGATACCTCTGTCTTACCCCATTGATACCCCATTCAGTGTAAATACGAATATAAATAATTTATATACTGTATATACACCGTATATAATACGCATTTATACGGTGTATATATGGTGTATATACGGTATATAAATGTTTTATATTCGTATTTACACTGAATGGGGTATCAATGGGGTATCAATGAGGTAAGACAGAGGTATGGCAAAGATAATACTATAATAAGGCAATGATATATCGGGAATTTAGGCAAATTAAGAACTTAAGTTTTCTGGGGTAGTTTTAAAAAATGGAATAATACAGTTGAAGGAGTTCACCTATAGAGAGTTGCATTTATATAGATATAAATTCTGCAATGAATTTTGCAAAGTAATGGAGAAGTATATATTGCTTCAAGTACCTGGACTTTCTATTAAACGGTCCGAGGATTAATTAGACTTAATTGGAAAGATTCACAATTTCAACTTGGAACAAATTCAGGCTGACTATTTACGACAATGCGATAATTTAGAAATTGGTTTTGTCTTCAATCCATAAAAAAAAGGGACACCTTGCGGTATCCCTTTTAATGATTATTTAGATTGAATAATCTATTTCCTGATCAGTAACCAACTATCGGCATATTTAGGATATTGAGTCCTGATGTTCTGAACTCGGTTACGGGCTGCGGCTTCTTCAGTAAAACTGTCGACACAAACCCTGTAATAACCAGTTTCGCTGTGCAGAATGATTGGTTTAAAACCTTGCTGAGTCAATTCCAATTTGTATTTACCTGCATTCTCGTTACTGCTGAAACTTCCAACAATTACGAAAAAGTTTTTGTTACTATAAGCTGCCTGATCCTCCGTAGTAAGTGTGAAATTTTCACTTCTTACAGAAACTGGTTTGCCTGATACAGCCTTATCAGTTGGTTCTGACATGGCATCAGAAGCAGGATTTACGCGTGCATCGGTTGTGGGAACAGGTACTGAGAAAACTTTGGTATCAGCAGTTGTTTCAGTTCTGGGAGTTGAAGCTTCGCTCTTTTTGGACGATTTGAATATTTTACATCCACTGGTAAGCAGGGCAAGAGTAAAGGCAACTAAGATGATTTTTTTCATGATGTTAATGTGTTAATTTTTCTTTCAAATTTAATAAAGATCTTGTATATAATTGTTCATAAGAAGGAAATCCTTCATTTATTTATTAATAATGCATTGTTAATGAACTTTTGGCTATCCTGCATACGCAAAAATTAAACGCTCAATCAGAAATGGAGCATATTTTTCAGGAACCGCTGACCTTTGACAGAACGGTAAAAACTGACCTGGCGAATGGCTTTTAAGCGGGTTTCAAAACTTTCTGAAAACATCAGCACCCAAGGACCAAGATCTTTGGTAGGTGAAATCAGATTTGCATTGTGCATTTCGAGTACTTTTTCAAGATCTTCGAAATAGCCGTGATAGAATATTCCCGATGTATGCGAGTATATAACGTAAGAATAGTACTTCATATTATAAGATTCGTTTTTTTGCCGCTTCACCATTGAGGTTTCATTACTTTCCTCTGGTCAGGGTGCAAAAATACAAAAAATGCACGATCTTTTTCAAGAACTTATGGTAGGAATAAAATTCATCCAATTACTTTCTTCAAGGTAATCTTCAACCACCATTACCTCATTGCTGAAATTGAAACTTTTAAACAGGGAAGTAATCTCTTGTTTGAGAAAATGCAGACCATTGGCGATTAAATCACTCCTATATCCCCTCTCTCCCAGGTTGATCACCATTTCGAAACAGACAATACGTCCTACAATTTGGCCCAATTTGACCATTTTACGCTGAGAAAGTTCCATGTTTAAATCAAAATCAAGCAACTCTTTCATCATTAAAGCCGATTGGGATGTAAAATGTAAATGTTTCAGAAATTGAAACAGGTTCGATTTTTTTGACTGCTTCATCATCTTCACAAGATTTTCGGAAATCTGAGCATACAATATATCGTTCGACCCCTCAAAAATCTGAAATGGACGGCTATCAATAATACCTCTTCCGGCGATATGATTGAGCTTGTAGGCCTGAGCACCAACAAGTTGAGTAGCAGATTGAGCCGCTTCCTGCATCAGATCAGTCACCACACTTTTTACTGAATTGGCTTCAAATCCGATCTGCGAAAGATCATTTTGGATACCTGCTTTAGCGCTGCTGTTGGCACACATTGCTGAACAAATTGTATAAGAGGCCTGAAGCCGTCCCAACCGATGCTGAACCTGGTCGTAGGTCAATAGAGGTCGACCCCCGACAAGCCTGTTGTTGGCGTGGGATATAGAGTCATCGAGCAGGCGCTGGATAAAGCCCATAGCCATTCCAGGGAATTGCATACGGCTTCGGTGCAGCAAATCGAGCATCATTTTTACCCCTGTAGTTCTGGGCGTAAGTCTTTGCAGTTTAGGTATTTCAACGTCAATTTTGTTTCGTCCGTAAGGAATCTGGTAAAGGCCTAAATTTTCATAAAACTCTTCAACGACAATTTTTTGGCCTGGACCATTCACATCACAGATAAAAAAGTCGATGTCACGTTTCAGATCTCCTGCGTGGCTTTGTTCGCGGGCTGTGAGTAACCAATATTCGGCCCAACCTGTAAGTCCGGCCCAATGTTTTGTTCCCTGAATATGGTAGATGCCTTTTTTTTCTGAAAAGGAAGTCTGCATACTAAGGGCATCGCTGCCAAAATCAGGTTCAGTAATCATCAGTCCACCCATATTTTGATGATGAAGGAACCGATCAAAAATAGGTGCTTTGGCATCATGCTGGGCATATTTAGCAACTGGCTGAAGGAACAATGCCGAATTGATTCCAAAGGTCAGCGATAAGGCCAGGGACTCATAAGACGCCGCAGCAAGTAAAGCAATACACTCTTCCATTTTGCAGCCACGGCCTCCAAATTCAGTTGGAATGCCTACTGATAAAGGATTTGCACTCATGATTTCGCGCATCACAAAAGGAGGCATTCCACGTGTAATAGCTATTTGATCGATATTAGCACGGTCATGATATACGAGTTTCATTTTGGTTTTCAAATTATTCAGAAACTCACCAAAAGGAATGTTTTGAACGTTGGTTTCCGTAACGGGATTTTCAATTTTAAAATTTACTTGATTCATCAATCTCCATCTATTTCGTTACACAAAATTTTTCTCTTAGGGTATATTTCTGCGCCGGAAGAGTTTGTAATAATTAACAAGGATAACATTTGAGTCCCTTGAATGTTTTTGAACTTAAATTTAATAGACATTTTATTATTTGGGGACACAGGGTTTCCTGTTAAAAAGATTAGGTCCACAGTATTCCATAGTAAAAAGAAAAGGTCCACAGTATTCCACAATAAAAAGAAAAGTTACACAGTGTTCCATCCCGAGTACTCGGGATGTGACACTGTGTAACTTTTTAAATAATAGGTTCATTTTCAGAAAAGGTGTAATTTTCAAACGCTAAGTTATACATATAATGCAAAATTCCATATAAAATGAAGAAGAAATCAAATAAATTTTTGCCCTATATTATTGTCTTGGCAGTAATCCTGATCGTTGGTTTGGTTGTGGGTAAGAAACAAGGTTGGTTTGGTAAAAACTTTGAGATTAATGTAGCAACTAAGGTTGTTGAAAGTAGAACCATTACTGAACAAATAACGGCGAACGGAAAGGTACAGCCTGAAACAGAAATTAAAATAAGTCCTGATGTCTCTGGTGAAATTATTGAGATGGATATTGAAGAAGGCGACGAAGTGAAGAAAGGGCAACTGCTATTGGTCATTAAACCAGATATTTATATCCAATCGCTCAACAGGGCGCAGGCTAGTTTAAGTTCTTCCCAGGCACGTTTGGCTCAAACCGATGCCCGTCTGATTGAAAGCGACATGGCTTTTAAACGTTCAAATACATTATTTAAACAAGATGCCATTCCGGTTTCAGATTTTGAAACTTCACAAGCTTCATATAAAGTAGCACAATCAGAAGTTAAGGCTGCACAATTTGCAGTTAAATCGGCTGAAGCATCAGTTGCTGAGGCTCAGGAACAGCTTGTGAAAACAAAGATATATGCTCCCATGGATGGTACTATTTCGCGCAAGAATGTTGAAAAAGGCGAGCGTGTGGTAGGTACAAACATGTATGCGGGAACCGAATTATTGGTGATCGCCAATCTACACCTGATGGAAGTGAAAGTGGATGTAAATGAGAATGATATTGTGCGCGTTAACCTGAATGATACGGCTTTGGTTGAAGTGGATGCTTATCTTGGACGAAAGTTTAAAGGAATTGTCACTGAAATTGCTAATTCGGCCAATGTGGTGGCTGGTTCAACTGACCAGGTAACCAATTTCAATGTAAAGATACTATTACTCGACAGCTCATATAAAGATCTTACCGATTCAGTTTCGGGCAAGAAATATCCTTTCCGTCCAGGTATGTCAGCAACGGTTGATATTCAAACGGAAACAAGAAAGAATGTGATATCTGTTCCTATTCAGTCAGTTACAACACGCTCGCTAAAGAGCAACACAACTGAAGGACCTAAAAAGGAGGAAGCTGATAAGGCTGAAGTTGAAACGGAAGCTGTGACTACACAGGGACCAAAAATAAAGGAAGAAGAGAAAGTGGAGGTGGTTTTTATATATAAAGAGGGCAAAGTGTACAAACAACCTGTAAAAACTGGTATTCAGGATAGCGAGAACATCGAAATTCTGACTGGGTTAAAAGCGGGTGACGAAATTGTGGTGGCTCCTTTTAATGCCATCAATAAATTGCTCAACGACAGTACATTGGTTAAAAAAGTAGATGAAAAAGAACTGTTTAAAGTGAAAAAATAAATTTTTATCGACCATGAAAATAAAACAGTTATCAGCATTCCCAATAGGAGTAGTACTCCTGGCTATAACCATACTGATGGACAGATATTTACCTGTTAATAACGTAGTTGATTTCATTCAGGGGATGCTTCTGGGATTATCTTTAGTATTGCTCTTCAAATATTATTACAAACGTTCACGAAAGACAGTGTGTAATTGAGTGAATGTAAACAGCTTATGAAATTAAATGATTATTTTTATTTGTGTCTATTTTGTAGAATTATATTTTCAAAAACTCATCACATTTAATTGTTTTATCTTATGGTTTATTTGAGGGTATGTCAATTGATAGGAAAAAAATCTGATAAAGAATCAACCTTAGAATAAATGGAATTCAAATATTTTAAGTTTGAATTCCAAAAAATTGTATCTTTGTATAAAACAAATGATATGTTCATAGAAATTTCAAGGGATACTAGTATTTCCAAAATTAATGAAGTATTAAAAAAGATCAATCCAGGTAAACTGTTTAACGCAAAAAAACATTGTGGTAAGGTGAAATGGGATGTTGATGGTGTAATATACCAAAAAAAATTACGCGATGAATGGAAATAGTATACTGATTGATACGAATATAGCTATTGCATTACTCAATGGAGAGGAACAAATAGCAATTAAAAGAATAAATTTCTTCTTTGTTAATTTCTAATCTACTCTCAATCGCCTTTTAATTCTCCATCTTCCTTCTTTTTCATCTTTTCACAATCCAGTAATATGTTATTGGTCAGCGTTCACAAGGTATTCTTCACTTCTCGTTTGAACAGTTTCTTTTAGAATTCAGTAAATATAAATTCTGCATTTTTAAATCATTATTTTGTTTTCCATTATAGTCGAAAAATAGGGTCTGAGAAGGTGTTTAGGGTTTTGTATTGCTTATCTTTGTATAAATGTTCACAATTGATAGTTTACCAATTTTATGGAATTAAAAAAATCAGAAATACTAAAGTCGTACGATGAATTGCCTGAGTTAAGCCAAAGTGTGGTTGATCTGTTGGTTGTAACATTTATAGGTGTAGCAAAATACGAAGTCGGCAGTTTTTTTCAAACCCATTTAAAAGCTACACTTACTCATAAAGAGTATGAAAATGTATTGATCAAATTGCGTAAGCAGGAACTTATTGTCTTTAATGACAGGAACTTTGATGTTCCTCTTTGGTTAAAACTTGAGCTATTTCCCAAAATAATTAAAAAGGTGAACTGCGTAAAGTGGGTGAGACATTTGCAAAATGAAAGAAGTATCTATTACGACAGACCCATATTACAATATATCAGGGATTACCTTTTTTCTTATTATGTAGAGGAAAATCAATATACAAAATATGCTGTTGATAACTTGATCAATAAAATAGGAGAAGCTCTTCCTATGTTTTTGGAATTGCTGGGCCATCCTGAATACGACAAGGCATTGATGCATTCGCCGCAGCTTTTCTTTGAATTACTTGATTATATCCAACTAATCAATGTTTTATATTTTAATTCTGAAGAAGCCGCAATTCTGTTTTTTGAGAGAAACAAAGAGATTAAAGGATTGCATGACCAGGTTAAAATTATAAAAGCTGAAAATCTATTCCAATCAGGTCAAATTGCCGAGGCCAATGAACTCATTGAAAATAGCTATACTACTGATTCGATACTTTTAAAATCACAGATTGAATTGTTCAAGGGTAATTTTGCCAAGTCGATTGCTTTATACGATTTGGCCCAAATTACCGGCAAGGATGGAAAGAAAAGGTCCAGGATTGAATTCAACATTGTTTATGAATTTTTGAATTGGCTAAATTATGTGTTTTATCCCGAAGGTCTTAATATAAAAAAGCTTGATGCGAACATCAAAAAGAAGGAGAAAGGTCGTGATATAGATGATCTCTTTATGCTTCCTCTTCTGTATTTCATTAAAAAGGACAGTGCTCAGGCTGATAAGACATTAAAGGCAATCAACGAGGTAACGTTGTTATCTCACCCAAGTTTTAAATCATTTTATTACCTGTTGTTGAACTACATCATTAATGGCAAACTAAACGTGACGCAAAAGCTTCATTGTGAAATGATCAGTACCAAATTGCTTGAAAACAAGCGATGGTTGTTCTTGCGTGAACTCAACCTCATGATTGAAAAGTCGAATATCAATTTAAAAATAGTTGGCACACCAATTGATAAATTGCCCGATACTCCAGCCTGTTTGACAGAACGTGTTGTTGTTCAGGAAAAATGGGAACTCATGTTGGATGGACTGTTAAATATTACGAGGGGCAATTCAGAACCGGGAAAAAAGGATGCGGCAAGTTCTAGGATTTGTTACTTGGTCAACCTTGATAAAGAATATTTACAGCCTATTTTGCAAACCATGAATGCCAAAGGGGTTTGGAGTTCAGGACGAAATATTGCGTTGAAACGATTTAAAGATCAACAAGTTGATGGCTTAAGCGAACAGGACCGTAGGGTGGCTACTGCAATTAGCTATTCTTCAGGTTATTATGGTGCCACGGAGTATTATTTTGATTTTAACAAGGCAATTGCTGAATTATGCGGGCATCCGTTTTTGTTTTTATATGCAAACCCAGCAGTATCCATAGAATTAATCAAAGCTCAACCTGAGATTATTACTGAAAATACAAAAAATGGAATCACTTTAAAAACCAATATAACTGATTCGGAAGAGAGAGTCGTTTTAGTAAGAGAAACTCAAACCCGTTACAAACTGATCACCCTAAGTCCTCAACAGCAATCAATTATCCGGATGATCAACCAGGGAATTGTTATTCCATCCAAGGGTAAAGCAAAACTCATTGAAACGGTCGCCAACCTGAGTGGGGTCATGACGGTTCATTCTGATATTGCTGAGGGAACAGCAGCTGTCAAATCCATTGATGCCGACTCACGTATCAGGGTTCAGATTGTACCTATTGCCGATGGATTGAAAGCTGAATTGTTTGTGAAACCACTGGGCATGGAATCGCCTTATGTAAAGCCTGGTAAAGGAAGTAAGGTTGTGTATGGAATCGTTGATGGCGAAAAATGTCAGGCGATCAGGAATATACCCCTGGAAAAGACCAATTCAGAGAAACTGACCGATGATGTTGCCCAGGTTTTTGATGCTGATCTGACCGATGAGCCGGTTACTTTCATTGATTCTTATGAATGCCTCAGTTTATTGGAAATCATCAATAAGCATTCGGATATTGCCATTTTGGAGTGGCCAGAAGGTGAAAGGTTCAGGTTGAAGAAATCGGCTTCGTTTGCAAACCTTCAGTTGCGTGTAAAAGGGAAAGGACAATGGTTTGAACTGGAGGGTGACCTTACTGTTGATGAGGAAACTGTGCTCAGCCTTAAAGAACTGATTGGCTTGACACGAAAGAGCAAGGGCCGTTTTATAGAACTTAAATCGGGTGAATATTTAGCACTGACAGAAGACCTTAAGAAACATATTGACGAACTGGAAGCCTATACAACCATCGATAAAAATGGTATAAAGGTTAACCGTTTTGCATCCCATGCACTCGAAGAAATTACCAGCAATGCGGCATCCTTCAAAACGGATAAGTCGTGGAGAGAATTTCAGAAAAAGATAAAAGATACTTCAACTCCTGACGCTTTACTACCGGTAACGTTGGATGCTGAATTACGACCTTACCAGGAAGAAGGATTTCGGTGGATGGCAAGGCTTAAAACATGGAATGCCGGAGCGTGTCTGGCCGATGATATGGGTTTGGGAAAAACTGTACAGGCAATTGCGATGATGCTGCACCTGGCAGAAAATGGTCCAATCCTGGTTGTTTGTCCCGCATCTATTGTGCCAAACTGGGGCAGCGAACTGCAGAAATTTGCTCCCACTTTGAATGTTGTGAATTTGAAAGCAGGTAACCGGGAAGACTCATTTTCATCGTTAACCGCATTTGACGTGCTGGTTATTACTTATGGTTTGCTGCAATCAGAGGATGATCGAATTTCGAAAATCAATTGGGCAATGGCTGTTTTAGACGAAGCACAAGCCATTAAAAATACACAGACTAAATCATCGAAAGCAGCCATGAATATACAGTCAGATTTTAAGCTGGCGTTAACCGGGACTCCCATTCAAAATCATTTGGGAGAACTATGGAACCTGTTTAATTTCTGCAACCCGGGACTGTTGGGAACCTTGGCGCAATTTACCGACCGTTATGTGAAAAATGAGATTCCTGCACAAAAAAGCCATTTGAAGAAACTCATTACACCATTTATTTTACGCCGTACTAAAAGCAAAGTGCTTGAGGAATTGCCACCCAAGACTGAAATTACACATTTAGTTGCTTTAAGTGAAAAAGAACTGGCCTTTTATGAAGCATTGAGGCGGGAGGCCATCAATACCATCGAAAACAACAATGGTCACAATGGGCAACAACACTTGCAGGCACTGGCAGAAATTACAAAACTTCGACTGGCGTGTTGTAATACAACATTGGTAAACAAAGATATTCATTTGCCTTCAGCAAAGCTTGAAGCCTTTTTTGAGATCATTGACGAATTACGTGTCAATAAACACAGAGCTTTGGTATTCAGCCAGTTTATAGGACATTTGGCCATTGTTCGCAAAGAATTAGACCGGCAAGGTATCAGCTATCAGTATCTTGATGGCTCTACTTCTATACCTGACCGTCAATTGGCTGTGAAAGCTTTCCAGGCGGGTAAAGGTGAACTTTTTCTTATCAGCCTTAAAGCGGGTGGATTAGGATTGAACCTTACCGCTGCTGATTATGTACTGCACCTCGATCCATGGTGGAATCCTGCCGTTGAAGATCAGGCCAGTGACCGGGCTCACCGTATCGGACAATTGCGCCCCGTGACCATCTATCGGTTAGTAGCCAAAAATACCATAGAGGAAAAAATAGTCAAACTTCATGCTACCAAACGCGATCTGGCCGACAGTTTGCTCGATGGCACAGATCAGAGCGCCCATTTATCAACCGTCGATCTGTTGAATTTACTAAAGGAAGCATAAAATTGGATATAATTATCCCAAATATGTACTCTAACCCATATTACGCATATTACCCATATTACGCAAATTACATAGTATGTAATTTGCGTAATATGGGTAATATGCGTAATATAAAGGAGTAATTTAAAACGAGTCACACGGATTGCCTCTATGAAAATATCGCCGCAATATTTCTTATTATGTATTCATCTTCAATCGTAAAGTGAGTTACTCATAAAAGGTTACTATCCATACCACTTACGACTTCTGTTGGTGGTTTTCAAACAGTCCATCGCAATATTTACATTGTTGACGATCTGGAAATCGAACATGCCCACGCAGATAAAGTCGGCGCCATTGTCGTAAGCCCATTTGAAGCCATCCTGAGGTTCGATGGAGCCTGCAGCCAGTACTTTAAACCCCATAACAGGCACAGTTGCTTTGCTCACAAAATCGATGGTACGTTCTGGAAAAAGACAAAACATGTTATTGTGGAATCGATTGTGGTCCAGGTATTCCTTCCCATCTACTTCGAAGGGGAAACGAAATTCACGTGGGTGGGCAGACCAATATTGATCATGGTGCATTGTTTTCATATAATAATCGGGTATGATTCCCTGATCGGCACATGCGATGAGCGATTCGACAGAATGGGCTGCCAATCCTGCTGTGTAGCCCTGTTTGCGGATGTAGGCAATCATTTCATCAATCACTTCTATCTTATTGTCACGAACCAGCCAATCGCACCAGTTTCCCTGAACCTGAATAATATCAACACCGAAATCAATGGCCTGATCAATGAATTCAAAATAAAGCTTCTTATCGGTATGTGGTCCTATTTTTGAAAGTGCACCATTATCAAGATTGGGACCTACCTGGGTAATTATCTTGATTTTGCTCCCTGTCATCTTCTTGTATTTGGCCAGCAGCGGATTCGATGGAAAGCCAATATTGATGGTGTTAATACCTGCTTGTTCGGCCAATATCAATGTTTCATACACTTTTTTCTCTGTATTGTAAGCTTTGAAAAGTGAAGATACATAGATCAGATCGCGCGAATGGGCCCATCCACCTATTAGGTTACCGCCTGCAATAATTCTGCTGATTTCATGCTTGCCTATTTTACCGGTTGGAAGTTTGCCTTTCAGTTCGCTCAAGGCAACCTGTTTTACCTGGATTGTTGCACCCGACATTACATCAACACCATAAGTATTAAAGTTACTTACAGCTCCCCAACCCATAACCCCCAATACTGGCAAGGTAGCAAGGTTCTTCAGTGCTTCACGACGCGATGAACTCTCTTCAGATGACGTGACCGGTATTTTTGTTCTATTACGGTAGTTTTCAATAAAAGTATCAATGCTGTAACCTTGTTCACGGTAAAAGAATAGGAATAAAAGGGCAGCAGCTTCTATAAATAGTTTATCGACCATGTATAAATGACCATCAGAAGCATTCATCATTGGATTGCCGAAAGGTGGGTATGCAAAATAATACATTGTCAACAGCAATGCTCCGGCCAATGCTGCATAGCGACTAAAGAACCCAATAAACAATGCAAGACCAATAAACAGAAGTCCATACATGTTTAGGATATCGGTAACCAATAATAAGGTTGGTGAGCTTGCAATCCATTGGTAAAATCCGGAAAGGAATCCAGTGGTATTGAGTAAAAATGAGGAGGCGCTCCAGTTACCTTGAACGATTTTGGAGATTCCCTCAAACAGAAAATGCCAGCCAATGGCAACGCGAAGAATGGTAATAAACAGTGGATGAATCTTTGGAATGACAGGTTTCATAAGTTAGTTATTGGTTGATTTAGTCTTTTAAACTCTCAATTACAAACAGAAATTTGAATTGTAATTCAGGTTTTAATTCAGGCGGTTAAGTTGGTGAAATTTAATGAAATTGCCAAATTAATTGGAATGTTTAAAAACATAAAAGCCTTTAGATAAATTATACATGGCTTAGCATTTCTCGTGTCAGGGAAAGTAAAAAATTACCCACTCTTAATTTATACCTAATTGCAAAACCAAAAGGCATATATTGAAGTCGTGATTTTTCAAGACTGAATACCGATAAGACTGTTATTGCTCAATTGCCGAGATTGCCGAGATTGCAAGGATTGCAAGGATTGCAAGGATTGCACATTTAGTATTTTCTTAAATTCTTTTCAATTCTTTGTTTTTAATTTATATTCAATCAACGCTGAATTGAGAGAAAAAGTGAAACTTGCAATCTTTGCAATCTTTGCAATCTCTGCAATCTGATTGGATGCTGAGACCTTTACTTTATCTATCATCTATACTGTTAATTGATGGTTTGCTTCCATATATTTGAGTACGAACCTGATTTCAGAATAGCTATAACTGTCGCCAATTGCAGTGCGGATTTCGGTTATTTGTTTAGTTGTGCTTTTTTCGATGTATGCCGAAATGGTTTTAACCCTTGAGAGTTCAACAAATCGGCTTATTTCCAGTTCCCCAATTCCTACATAATAGGCCAGATGCCCTTCTATGGTTGAAGCTGCAAAATTTCTTTCAGCTGCAATTTCTAAAATTGACTGTCCGCTTATAAACATTTCGAAGCTGATTTCCTTGGTATCCATCCCTACTTTTTCGACTTCTTTGTCAGCACCAACGGATAAATCCATTCCGTTCAGTCGACGAAAATCAATCGCCATTTTAAGTATTTCCTTACCAAACTGCTGAAGCTTTGTTCCCCCCATTCCCTTTATTGCCTTCAGCTCTGCTCTGGAAGCAGGTAATGATTGTGCAATTTCAAGTAAAGTGTTCTGTGGAAGGATACGGTATATTTCAACACTCGACAGTTGGGATTTTTCTTCACGCCATTTCTTTAGTTTGGTATAAAAATCAGGATGCGTGGTAAATGTCGATGAGCTGGCTGATTGTTGGCCTTTCATGCTGAATTCAGGAATCTCTATGGCGGCTTTCGATTTTGTTTCGAGGTAACTTTTGATGTTGAACCCATTTTTACATAAATCGAAGCATACTTTCTTTGTGTAAATTTCCTTCCGCAGTTTATCCCCAATTTCGTTAAAGCTTTTGCGGATGGCCTTGTTATCAGTTTCAAAAGTAGCTACTGATAAAGGCTTTGCTATTAATAGTTCCAACTTTTCGGAGAAATAACCGGAGGCTTTTTTTATCCGATCCTGAAGTGCCTGATTTTCTTCAGCATTGGCTCCTGCCATAATTATTTGACGAAGCTGATGGTCAAATTTCACTCCTACTTCAAGCAGTTCTGTTTGCAATGGTGTCATCATTCCAAGCAATTGCGTTTTAAGAGTGCCTAGTAAATTTGCCTTATGTTCTTCCCAAAGTTTCTGCAAATTCTGTATTTGCCAAAGTATGGGTCTAAAATCAAACAATTCGGTCATCAATTGTTGTACATATTCCTTGCGTGATTGTGTCAACTCAGCCTGTCCGGGTTGTTTACGTTCCACTTCACCACTGAATTCAAGGACAGTTGAATCGTTTTTGACACTGAATGGGGCGATAGTCGAACTAAGCACCAATCCTTCCATTGTTTTACAGCGGCTCAATGCCACATATACCTGGCCATGTGCAAATGAAGCACGAGCGTCGATAATTGCCTTTTCAAAAGTGAGTCCCTGACTTTTATGAATGGTAATAGCCCAGGCCAGTTTAAGGGGATATTGAGTGAATGTGCCAATGATATCTTCCTTGATTTCCTGAGTAGTTTCATCAAGTTTGTATTTGGCATTTTCCCATACCTCTCTATTCACATCAATGGCGTCTTGATCCAAAGGGCAGCGTACCTCTATTTTATCGTCAATAATATTGATGATTTTGCCAATTTTACCATTGTAGAAACGCTTCTCAGGTGACGAATCATTTTTGACAAACATAACCTGCGAACCAACTTTTAATTCCAATTCAGGATCAGTAGGATAGGAGTACTCGGGAAAATCTCCTTTTACATCAGCTTTAAACTTGAATGATTTAGTCTTCAGCGTGGTCAATTTTGCATCATTGATCTGTTTCGCCTGGTAATTATGGGTGGTGAGTGTAATGTAACCTTCTTTCTCATCAGGGGTAAAGCCAGGAATGTATCGTTTGTTTAATTCCAAAAGAGTAGCATCATCCAGTTGGTTTTCACGAACCTTATTCAGCAGGTTGATAAACTTCGGGTCACTTTGCCTAAAAATATGTTTCAATTCGATGCCTGTGAACTTAGAGCGTTTCAGGGCATTGCTGCTAAAGAAAAAACAGGTGTCGTAATAAGGTTTCAGAATGTTCCACTCGTCGTCTTTTATAACGGGAGCCAATTGCTGTAAGTCGCCAATCATTAATAATTGCACTCCGCCAAATGGCTTATTGCGGTTTTTATAGCGGCGCAAAACTTCATCAATGCCATCAAGAATGTCGGCGCGCACCATACTTATTTCATCGATCACCAACAAATCAAGGCTTTTCATGATGTTGATCTTTTCTTTACTGAAACGATTAACTCTGCCTGCCATATTTCCATATCCAGCAACGGTGATGGGTCTTATCTGTTCAGGATTCTGTGGTATTTGAGGCCCAAACGACATTTGGAAAAATGAGTGAATCGTCACACCTCCAGCATTGATAGCTGCCACACCTGTTGGAGCTACCACAACCATCCGTTTGGGCGACAATATTTTAAGGTTACGTAGAAAAGTGGTTTTACCGGTTCCCGCCTTCCCTGTCAGGAATATATTCTGATTGGTATATTGGAGAAAATCAAAAGCAAGTTCTAATTGCGGGTTGGTCTGGTGTTCCATTTTTGATTGAATTATCTGTCGATTCTAACTATTTTAATTTTTATGAAATTAGCAGGTTGATCAAAGAAACTTACTATATAATTTCCTTACACTTTTGTGTGAATGGACTCTTCCTTCTTCAAAATCTTTCAATCCCCTGTCGATTGAATCCAGTAAATCCTTTTCAACATCAGAAGATGAGTCTACTGAATTATAGTTATTCGAAGCTAAATCTTCATCCATAATTATTACTACCCGAACAGCCTTTCCCTGAGCATTTTTCAATTCATTCTGAACCTTTTTGGGAATAGGAATAGATTGATTATTTACTTTTGATTTGAATTCTATTGTTCTCATGATATTATGACTTTAAACAAAGGTAATGAATTTCAATCATATAAAAGGTCATTTTGAGTGGTAATATTTCATTAAAAAACAGTCTTTTAAAGATATTTAAAAATGTATAGGAAATGATCTAATCAAAAACAGCAGTCTGGAAAATCATTCCAGACTGCTGTCTAATACGTTTAATAAATAAAGTATATTTACTGAATCATTTGATCCAATTTAACTGAAAACTGTTTAGCTGACCACTGCAAACTTTGCATCTTTACTTTCTTCTACTGTCTTCACTTTTGGCGTTTTCATTGTACTTACCAGCAGGGTGGCGATGAGTAGGAATACTCCGGACACAATATATCCATTGCTGTAGGAGCCCGTTCTGTCGGCAACAATACCTCCCAACATTGGCCCAATCACACCTGCAACTCCCCAACCTGTAAAGATCAGGCCATAGTTTACCCCGAGGTTTTTCATCCCGAAATATTCAGCAGTGGTGGTGGGGAAAAGGGAAAATACCGCACCATAAGCCAGTCCGGCAATTGCTGATCCCATGATCAATAATGGAATAGAAGTATAGAACATGAATAGAAACATATTCACTGCCTGAATCAAAAATACAATCATCATGGCCCGAGTTCTGCCTACCTTATCCGATAATATGCCTGCTCCTAAACGCCCTGATGCATTTAAAACCGATAAGATTACGATCAACCAGTAGCCAGCTTTCCAATTGGCCTGAGCTTCTGCAATCTTTGGGAGGTGGGCAATCAGCATCAGGCCAGCTGTTGCAGCAAGGGCATACATAATCCATAACAAATAGAATTGAGGTGTTTTGGTGACCTGGTCCCAAGTGAAATCATTTCCTTTGGGTGCTGGGGTGGCCTGTTTGCTGGATGCTTTTGGAGCCTCAACTTCTATCGGATTTGATAAAAACAACGAGAGAAGGGTAACTGCGCCAATAGAAAATACTCCCAGAATAATAAAGGTCGTACTGATGTCATAATTTTTCAGTAAATTCGCAGTAATTGGAGTAATGTAAACTGGAGATAGTCCCACACCTGCAACTACAATTCCGGCGATCATTCCTTTTTTGGACGATTCGAACCATTTCATTGCACAGGGTGTGGCAGCAGAATAACCAAGGCCAATACCTATTGAACTAATAATACCAAAAGTAATAATCAGCAACAAATGGCTGTCTTTTGTTGCAAGACTAGATAGTATCAATCCTGCGCCAACCATGAACCCTCCAAAAATGGAGACCATTTTAGGGCCAAATTTATCCTGTGCCTTACCTGCAAATACCATTGTAATTGCAAAAACTGCTGCTGATACAGTAAAGGGAATTGAGGCTTCCTGACTTGTCCATCCCCAGTTGTTAATGAGTGCTTTACCTATCACACCCCAGGAATAGAGTACTCCCATGATCAGGTTTATGCCCAGTGCGGCAAAGGTGATGATCCAACCTTGTTTGTTAGTCGATTTGTCCATTTTATTTAAGAGATATTTGGGTTCTTAAAATAATGTATAAATATTCAATTTTGCTAATTTAGAATGAATTATATTTTAGTTTGAAACTAAAATACCATTAATGGTATGTATTTGAAAGATAATATTCGAATCTGCTTAAAAGAATGGATATATAACTCTATTTGAATTTATTATTTTCAAGAAGTATTCCCTGTTTCAATTTAATTCTACTGTCGTGTCAAGGCTGCTATGTCGCAGCAACTTTAATGTGTTGACGCGATACCTAAAAATTGTTAGAATTCCACCACGCTCCAGTTATTCTGATAGGTGCAGAGCACCTTTAATATTTGTAGAAATAGGTGAAATACCGCAACCCCAAGGTGCAGCGCACCGAAATTTAATTAGGGTCTGCTGAAAAACTCACAATGTCAATTTGACCATAAGGTATCCCGAGCACTCGTGATCAATATAAAAGAGCTATTCAGCCCCTAGTAATCGGGGACTATCTTGATGAGTATATTTCTTCACCTTCCTCTCTACTTTTCAAAATAAGCAATCGATCCTGGATTTCTCCCTCTGTTCCGATGGAATGGGTTGGTGTTTGAGTGTCATTTTCTGATATCTTTCTGATACCTTTCTGATACCTTTCTGTAACCTAGGGTTACAGAAAGGTATCAGAAAGGTATCAGAAAGATATCAGATGATGGCATGTTATCCCTGGCATAATTGCAGTTGTACATTCTAATTCCTTATTTCTTATTCGATATTTATAATTCCTTATTCCTAATTCCTTATTCGATATTCAATATTAAAGAAAGAAAGAAAATAAGAAATAAGAAAATAAGAAATAAGGAATAAGAAATAAGGAATAAAAAATAAGGAATAATAAAAGAAATAAGGAATAAGAAAAAAAGTAAATTGACAAATTGTATACTCAATAATGAAAACTACTCATGAAAATCATTCGACAGAACCCTGAACTCAGTTCGTCTATTGAGACCTTTGGCTATTTCCTGTTGTTCAGGTGTGAGTTTCAGAATAAATTCTTCTGTCAGTTCGTCGTTACGTTTTAGGAAGTCGTATTGTTTTGCAATGGTGCGGGTTACCTTCTTGGGCCATGTTTCGCCGTAGCCTTTTGCAACTAGCCGTGCAGGATTGATTCCTTTTGAAATTAAGTAATCTACCACTGACTGAGCTCTTTTCTGTGAAAGTTCAGAATTGAATTCCGCACTGCCAACATGGTCGGTATGAGCCATTAGTTCGATGGTAATGGTTGGATTCATGGTCAATAACTGAACCACTGAATCGAGGGCCAATTTTGATTCTTCGGTGATTTCATAACTTCCGAAGGCATAATTGATGTTGTTTACCTTGATGGGTTCATTGGTAGGTGAGAGCTTGAACTCGAACCTGAATTCCTTGCTGTCTTCCAATCCAACAGTCGAAGTTCTAACCTTATCGTTCAAGTAGCCATCCTTAAAAGCTGCAAATATATAATCCGTTTCAGGTTTTAGCTTGATCTGAAAACGTCCTCCATCAGCTCGCATTTTCAGGTTAGTGCCGTCAGTTCCAATGATACGGATCATTGCACCATCAATTTTCTGGTCAGTTTCCTTATTGGCAATTTCACCGGTAACATTGAATATTTTTGGGGGCAGGTAGAATGAATAAATATCATCGCTTCGTGAGCCTTTTCTGTTGGATGAAAACAATCCTTTTGTCACATCCCCTTTGATAAAAGTCATGCCAAAATCGTCGCCAGGTGAGTTCACAGGCGCTTTCATGTTCTCCACAATCCATTTCTTATTTTCATCTTTAACGGCTTTGAATATATCGAGACCGCCCATTCCGGTATGGTAGTTGGATGAAAAATACAATTCACCGTTATCGCGAATGGTAGGGAACATCTCGTCGCCAGGGGTATTAATTTCAGGGCCTAAATTTACGGGTTTATCAAATGTGCCGGCGCCTTTTTCAGTTGCCATCCATATATCTTTACCACCGTACCCACCCATACGGTCAGACACGAAATAGAGCTGTGTTCCGTCATCACTCAAGGATGGTTGAGCAGCTATCAGGCTATCTCCCACCAATTCGATCAACGTTGGCTCCGACCATTCACCTCTCGACTGATTAGCAGAATACAATTCAGCACCCAAATCTTTTGTTTTGTCAAATCGGCAACGGGTAAAGATAATTTGATCACCCCTGGCGGAGAGCGTTGCAGCACCTTCATCGCTGGTAGTGTTGATGAGTTCGTTTTCTTCAAGTAATGTAGGCGTTTCCCATTTCTGTTTTTGTATACCAAACTTGCTGGTTAGCAAATCGGAGTATCGTGTTCCAGTAATATTGCTGGTTCGTTTTCCGGTAACCAATTCGCGTGTGGAAGTAAAAATAATCTCATTGTCACGTCCTCCGACAAAAACAGGGCAGTAATCACTATTTTTCGAGTTCAGTTCTTTGACTATATTTACAATGTATCTGTTTGGTTTTTCGAGCCACCCACCTGCAACAACACAGGCCTGCAAACCATTTTTGGCATATTGGTCATCTGGTTTTATGCCTAAATAGGTTTGGTACCAGGTACTTGCATCTTCGTATTTTTGTGTAGCCCTCAAACAATCGGCATAATGCAACATGCACAATGGTTCGGCATAATTTCGTTTGATGGCATTCTTATACCATACAGTAGCCTTGGCAAAATCGCTTAGTTTGAAATAGGATTCTGCAATACGGAAAGCTATCTTTGATTTTTCCTCACTGAGTTTTTGACTCCTGTATGCTTTTCTGTATTTTTCAATGGCATTGTAATGTTCACCGATCTCAAAGGATACCTCACCGGAACGCACTGATCTCTGGGCAGAGCATGCTCCAAGCAGAACAACCATTAATATCAATAGTATTTTAGAAAAGGTCTGGTTCTTCATTTTACAAATCAACGTTACGCGGTAAAAGTAACCAATTTAAATCCATTCTGAAAAACGAATAAGGTTTATTTAAAGTATTGGAAAACTGATAAAAGATGGTTTTTCTTTTCAGTGGAGGAATTATGTCCTTTTTTAGCTCAGATCAAGGGCTAATATTGTTGTTTTACTGTAAAAAGGTTTTGCAGTAAAAAAGAGAAAGGTACGAAGATTTTTTAATATATGACCCAGTGTACTTTTTTTTATTTAGGGTCTGAGGACACTTTCGATAGTAAACAAAAAAAGGCCTCCGCATAGTACGAAAGCCCTTTGTAAGTATATTAAAAAAAAACTATTTTACAAATAGTAATTCCCTGTATTTTGGCAGTGGCCACAGTTCGTTGTCAACAATTAATTCAAGACTGTCGATATGGGTACGAATATCATCAAGATAAGGTCTCACGGTCTTTTCGTAAGCATACGTTTTTTCCTTTTCATTCTCAATGATATTGGCCACCTTGCGGGCTTCAACCAATTCTTTTACTTTGGCTTTAATGGCCGAAACATGACCACCAATTTCCCTGATCAGCTCTAAACGGCCAGCGGATAGTGATTTATATTCGGCATCGCTAAATACCAGTTTCAGGTTTTTAACGTTTTCAAGCAGTGTCGACTGGTACTGAATGGCAGTAGGAACGATATGGTTAATGGCCAAATCACCTAATACGCGGGCTTCGATCTGAATCTTCTTGGTGTATTTTTCCAATTCAACTTCGATACGTCCTTCAATTTCTCTTGGACTTAAAACACCCAGTTTGCTGTACATTTCAATAACACGTTTGTCGTGCAATGCTTCAAGAGCACTTGGAACGCTGGTGATATTGGTCAAACCGCGACGAGCTGCTTCTTCTTTCCATTCAGGGCTATAACCATTTCCATCAAAGCGGATTGCTTTTGATTCGATGATCAGTTTTTTCAATACCTGGAAGATAGCTTCGTCTTTCTTAACCCCTCCTTCAACCAATCCATCTACTTCTTCTTTGAATTTAATCAGCTGATCGGCTATGGCAGTATTCAATGCTATCATTGCTGAGGCACAGTTTGCTGAAGAACCTACGGCACGGAATTCAAAACGGTTACCGGTAAAGGCAAACGGCGAAGTACGGTTACGGTCAGTATTGTCAAGGATGATTTCAGGAATACGGCCAATGTTTAATTTCAAGGCAGTCTTTTCATCTGGAGTCATCTTACGGTCTACAACGGCTTCTTCCATCATATCCAACATTTTGCTCACTTCTGTACCAAGGAATGCTGAAATGATGGCTGGAGGAGCCTCGTTTGCACCCAGACGATGAGTGTTTGGAGTTGTCAAGATGCTGGCACGTAACATATCCTGATTTACATGTAATGCTTTCAGTGTATTGATCACAAAGGTGAGGAACTGAAGGTTTGATTTTGGATTCTTTCCAGGAGAGAATAAATTGACACCTGTATCAGTACCCAATGACCAGTTGTTGTGTTTTCCTGATCCATTGATACCGGCGAATGGTTTTTCATGGAAAAGAATTTCAAAATTATGACGACGTGCAATCTTTTTCATCAAGTCCATGACCAACTGGTTGTGATCATTGGCAAGATTACATTCTTCATAGATCGGAGCCAATTCGAATTGATTGGGAGCTACTTCATTGTGTCGTGTTTTACAAGGAATTCCCAATTTGTATGCTTCATTTTCCAGGTCTTCCATGAAACGGAATACACGGGTAGGAATGGAGCTGAAATAATGATCGTCCAATTGTTGATCTTTAGAGGCAGAGTGGCCCATTAAAGTACGTCCAGTCATGATAAGGTCAGGACGAGCCATAAACAAAGCCGAATCTATAAGGAAATATTCCTGTTCCCAGCCTAGGTTGGCAATTACTTTGGTGACATTTTTATCAAACATCTGGCATACATCAGTGGCAGCTTTATCAACTGCACTAAGCGCTCTCAGCAATGGTGTCTTATAGTCAAGCGCTTCGCCGGTGTATGAAATAAAGATGGTAGGGATGCACAATGTATTGTCTACGATAAAAGCTGGTGACGAAGTATCCCAAGCAGTATAGCCTCGGGCTTCGAAAGTTTGACGAATACCTCCGCTTGGGAACGAAGAGGCATCAGGTTCTTGTTGAGACAACATTGAGCCGGACAATGATTCGATGACTGTACCATTTTCAGCATGAACAACAAATGCATCATGTTTTTCAGCTGTACCGTCAGTTAAAGGATGGAACCAGTGCGTAATATGAGTTGCTCCATTTTCTAAAGCCCATGCTTTCATGCCCTGAGCTACCTGTTCGGCCATTTTGCGGTCGATGGCTGTTGCGTTGTCATTTGCATCAACAACTGCTTTATAGGCTTCTTTAGACAGGTATTTTTTCATCTTGGTACGATCGAATACCAACATGCCGTAAAAATCAGAAACTAGGTTGTCTTCTCTTTTGACTTCCACTGGTTTTCTGTGAAGAACTTCTTCCAAAGCCATAAATCTGAATTTTGCCATAACTTAAAATTTTTTAAGGGTTGATTTTTTTTGTATTGTATGATGAATCATTTCGATATTTTCAATACAAAAATATATAAAAAACAAACTAACCTGCAAAAATTGAAGGTAAATGATTGAAAATTTACAATTCTTTTAACAAATACCTCAAAAAATTACATGATATTTGAAAAATATATAAAAAATATTCAGAATGCTACTATTTAAGAATATAGTGAGGTGGTGAATTTACGAACTGAAGTTGAGATGGATAAGGTACAAAAAAACATCCTCGCCGGTTCTGATTTCCGGGGAGGATGTATATATTGTACTATGATTATTTTTTACTTTTTCTTTTTCTTCTTTGGCTTAATTGTTTTGGCAGTTTTTTCTTCTTCCATGATAAGAGTTTTCCAATCGTTCGGATTATCTTCCGACAAGTCGACTGTAGCGGTGTAATCTTCTTTGTTGATGATTAATACTTTAACTTTCTGATCCAGGAATGTTTCAATTTCATCGAGGACAGGTTTCTCTTCTGGACTGCAAAACGAAACTGCCAACCCTTTTCTTATTCCACGTCCGGTTCGTCCAACCCGGTGAACGTAGTTTTCTGCCACTTCAGGCAAATCGTAATTGATAACGTAGTCAACATCTGGAATATCAATTCCCCTGGCACTTACATCAGTAGCAATCAGTATTTTTACCTCTCCGGTCTTAAATCGGTTCAATACATCTATCCGGTCCTTCTGTTCTTTATCGCCATGGATAGTAAGGCTTTCAATTTCAACCCTTTCCATTGCTTTAAATACCCTTTCGGCCCTGACTTTTGTACGAACAAATACCAATATCTTCGAATCAGGATGCTCTTTCACCAATCGTTCCAGAAAATAACGTTTGTCATCCATATCAATCATGGCTACTGAATGGGTCACATTTTTTGCCACCGGATTTTTGGGTGATATTTCTATCCTGATGGGGTTAGAGGTCAATGAATAAGCCAATTCCTTGATTTCAGTACTTATGGTAGCCGAAAAGAAGAGGGTTTGCCGGTTTTTGGGGAGGTGGTGAATCAATTGCCGTATATCGTTAATGAACCCAAGAGCCAGCATGTGATCTGCTTCGTCCAATACCAGAATTTGAATTTTTTCCAGAAGTATATGGCCTTGACTAACCAGGTCAAACATTCGGCCAGGGGTAGCCACTAAAATATCCACTCCGTTTTTAAGGGTCGAAATCTGTGGATCCTGATCAACACCTCCAAATACACAAGCCGTTTTAACTCTTGTATATCGACCGATAGTCTGAAAGACTTCAGTAAGCTGCAGGGCAAGCTCACGCGTCGGTACCATCACAAGACAGAAAATATAATCACTGCGGCTGCTGCTTTTCATCTGATGGATGATATCGATCACAGGGATAGCGAAGGCAGCAGTTTTACCTGTACCTGTTTGAGCAATTGCCAAAACATCATCCCCTTTTAAAATGGGGGTGATTGCTTTGTATTGTATGTCAGTTGGTCTGCGGAAACCTAAGCTTTCCAGACTCCTTTTAATGTCGGACGAAATGCGATAATCATCAAATTTCATATAAACGTAAATTTGTAGGGGTACAAAGTAAGGCATTTTTACCCTAATTCATGGTAGTCTATTTGCAAGATGATTCAACTGTTTGTTGATTTAAACAGTTGATCATCAAAACGACTGGCAATGTGGTTCCAGAAAGTGTATACTATTGAATTGAACTAATTTCAGACTGCGGAGAGAGAGGGATTCGAACCCTCGGTACCCTTTTGAGGTACACACGCTTTCCAGGCGTGCCAATTAAACCACTCTTGCATCTCTCCAATAGGTTTTGATTCTTAATTTCAGGGGCGCAAAGTACGAAAAAAATACAATAAACAAAGGGCTATTCACTAATTTCGCCTATCAGGCTTTTACTCAAATGCCATTTGATTTCTTCCTGCTCTATACCTTGCCCCAAAAGGAACATTAATTTGGTAATTGCGGCTTCGGTAGTCATATCTTTACCACTTACCACACCTGCATTTTCAAGTTCGTTGCCAGTGCCATATCTTCCCATATTGACAGCACCACCCTGACACTGAGTGATATTGAGGAATATTATTTTCCGTTTAATGGCATTTTTTATCTGACTGATCATCCATCGGTTGGTGGGAATATTTCCTGAGCCGAACGATTCCAAAACTACCCCTTTAAGGCCGGGAATGTTGAGTATATTTTCGAAGACAACGCGTCCCATTCCTGGGAAGAACTTTAAAACAACTACATTTTCATCAAAATGAGTCCTTACTTTGAGTAATCCATTGTTGGCCGAATGGTGAATATTCTCTTGAAAATAGATTATTTCAACTCCGGCATTGGCCAGTAAAGGGTAATTTACAGAAGAAAAAGCGCTAAAATCGTCGGCATGTCGTTTCGATATCCGATTGCCACGAAAGAGTTTGGAATTAAAATACACACATACTTCAGGTACTATGGCAATCCCGTTTTTTTTTGCAGCTGCTATCTGAATAGCCGTAATCAGATTTTCCTTGCCATCAGTTCTTAATATTCCTATTGGAAGTTGGGCCCCCGTCAAAACAATGGGTTTATCTAAATTCTCAAACATATAACTCAGGGCAGAAGCGGTATAAGCCATCGTATCCGTTCCGTGCAAAATGACAAATCCATCGTATTTATTGTAATTTCGTTCGATCATGTTGGCAATTTTAATCCAAATGGCCGGAGTCATGTTCGACGAATCAATTGGTGGTGAAAAGGCAAGTACCTGAAGGTTATATCCCAGACGATTGAGGTCTGGTACTTCCTCCTGAATATGATCAAATTTGACGGGTACAAGAACTCCACTTGCTGTCTTTTGAACCATTCCGATTGTACCACCGGTATAAATGATTAGGATTGAAGGCTTGTAATTCACTTTTTATTTATATTGACTGATGAAACTCTTATATTCCAAATAGTTTTCTGGCATTCTCAGTGGTAATCTTTGCAATATCTCCCACTGTCATTTGGTGAAGTTCGGCAATTTTTTGCGCAATATAAACAAGATAGGAGCTTTCATTTCTTTTTCCACGAAAAGGGACAGGTGTTAAATAGGGAGAATCCGTTTCAAGGATCAAGTGTGCTGGGTCAATTTTGCTGATTATCTGGTCCATACCGCTTTTCTTGAAGGTTACAATACCACCTACACCAATTTTGAACCCAAGGGCTATTATCAATTGTGCCTGATCAAAAGTTCCGGTAAAACTATGAAATACCCCTGTCAGCTTTTTATCATTCGGCTCAGTCAATACTTTATATACCTCATCAAACGAATCGCGTACATGTATCACTACCGGCAATTCATATTGACGGGCAAGTTCAAGTTGAAAGCGAAATGCCTGAGTTTGTTCCTCCAGAAAAGCAGTTTCCCAAAATAAGTCGATACCTATTTCACCAATACCGTAAAACTTACGCTTTTTAAGCCAGTATTCAACAAGCTGTAATTCTTCCTTGTAATCACTATTCACCGATGTGGGATGCAGTCCCATCAATGGGATACATATATGCGGATAGGTGTCAACCATATCCAACATATTCTTTACCGTAGAACTGTCGATGTTTGGAAGAATAATTTTCCTGACATCGTTTGAATAGGCGCGCTGAATAACTTCATCACGATCCTGAGTGAAGTCGGTTGAATAAATATGAGAATGGGTATCAATCAACATTTTCTGGTAAATTTCATCAAAATAAGTGAAAATTAACCACCCATATATGAAGGGAATATTATTTTATTATTTTGGAACAACAATTTTTTTAAGTTTTGTTAAAAATAAGTGAAAAAAAGTGTCTAAAGTACTTAAAGTGTCTAAAGTTGAGGGTGCCCCAATTACTTTAGGCACTTTAATTACTTTAGTTCACTTTAAGTACTTCTTTACACTTTGGTTAAACAATCCCCTGGGCCAGCATAGCGTCAGCTACTTTGACAAAACCTCCAACATTGGCGCCCACTACATAATTTACTTTGCCATCCTTTTTACCGTATTTTATACAAGTATCATGAATTTCTTTCATAATGCGGTGCAAATACATATCGACTTCTTCTTTCGGCCAGTTCATACGGATTGAATTTTGCGACATTTCCAATCCTGAAACAGCCACACCACCAGCGTTAACAGCTTTTCCCGGAGCAAAAGTAATTGCTTCGGTCAAATAGGTTACTGCCTCAGCGGTGCAACCCATGTTTGAAGTTTCTGCAACCAGGAAACAGCCATTTTTAACCAAGAGTTGAGCATCTTCCAACGTTACCTCATTTTCGCAGGCACATGGAATTGCTATATCAACAGCACATTGCCATGGTTTTTTATCAGCAATAAACTGAGCACCGAATTCTGCAGCATAAGGCTGAACCACATCGTTATTTGAAGCACGAAGTTCAAGCAAGTAGTCTATCTTTTCGCCTTTAATACCATCTGCATCATAAATATATCCATCAGGTCCTGAAATGGTCACCACTTTTCCACCCAGCTCGTTGATCTTGGTGATGGCGCCCCAGGCTACATTTCCAAATCCTGAAACACTAAATGTTTTTCCTGCCACTTCCATACCTAAAGAGGTTAACATGTGCTGAACAAAGTAAACAGCCCCGAACCCTGTGGCTTCAGGACGGATTAGACTGCCGCCCCATGCAATTCCTTTGCCTGTTAAGACACCGGTAAATTCATTTTTTAGACGTTTATACTGACCGAAGAGGTACCCAATTTCGCGGCCCCCTACTCCAAGATCTCCTGCCGGAACATCTGTATTTGGTCCAATATGGCGATACAATTCACTCATAAAAGATTGGCAGAAACGCATGATTTCATTGTCCGATTTGCCCTTGGTACTGAAATCAGAACCTCCTTTTCCTCCTCCCATCGGAAGAGTGGTAAGGCTATTTTTAAACGTTTGCTCAAATCCTAAGAATTTCAGGATACTAAGTGTTACAGTTGGGTGAAAACGCAACCCTCCCTTGTATGGACCAATTGCAGAATTGAATTCAACCCGAAACCCACGGTTGATCTGTACTTCTCCACGGTCGTCTATCCACGGAACACGGAATATAATGGTGCGCTCGGGTTCTACCATACGCTCCAGTATTTTTGCTTTCTGATACCTGGGATTCTTCTGGTATACGTCCCAAACCGATTCTACCACTTCCTGAACTGCCTGATGGAACTCGCGTTCGCCCGGTGTACGGGCTTTTAAAGCTTCCAAAAATTCATTGATATCTGCCATCATTAGTTTATTATTAATTTTTAAATAATCATACTTCTTGTTCCTATTGGTCAGGTGAATTCTTTCACTGAACAATATTCATTCTGCCTTATTTTGAATTTTTAAAATGTCTGCTAAAGTTATGACATTAGAGCCATGTAGATTCCAAATTGAAAAAAATAGATATTCATGTAAATATCAGGATATGTGCGTATTACGCTATTGTCGATTAATGCTTAACAACATTAGTTGATTTTTATCAGTATTTCAAACGCCCAGAATGGTCCAGAAATGGGAAATCCGTATAATTCTGTAATCCCTTCGGATGAACCTGCAACTTGAATAGAAGAGATATATATGAACCATCCCGAGTACTCGGTAAAGCAGATTTAAATGATTAATAATTATGATTGACCCTGCACCTTCTTGAGTACTAAGGATCGGGAGGGATTTCGTAGGGGAAAAGTGCGTCTAAAAGTTTTTCAGTAAGCCCAAAATTATAAGTTACATTATCTAAAACATTTTTAAGGTAAAACCTATACAACAAAGTCTTTTATAACTGCCTATACTAAAATAATTTATTCCAATTATAATATAACTACATATTATCTCAATACGAACTCAATACGAACTCAATACTAATTCAATATGAACTCAATACTAACTCAATGCCGAATGGGATGTAAATGGGTTATATATGGGTACATTATGGGTTCATGAACCCGTAATGTACCCATAACCTACCCATAATGTACCCATAATGTACCCATTCAGTATTGAATTAGTATTGAGTTCATATTGAGTTAGTATTGAGTTAATAACTCGTGATTCTTTGGGAAACACCAAGGAAAATGGTTCTTAAATAGCTTAACGAAGAAATTTACGGGGTGCAAAAGCCTGACTGAAAAGGGAATTTATGATTCCAAACCGGAATTCCACGGCGATGGGTACCGGGAGTTCAATAGGTTTTTATGGGATCACATTATAAAGTTGCGGGGAAGTGTATTTAAAACCAAACTATGTTTTTTTTGAAAACACTTGCCCACAACAATAATTGATTGTTGTAATTTAATATGTAATATGTTTTGGGTATGCATTGTATAATATCTATAAAAGATAGGGTTGTAAGTGATTTTAAATATCGACAACCAGGCCCAGACTGCCACTAAACAATGTTTTTGACGACGGTGCAACCACACCGCTGTTATTGCTTTTCCACCATGTCCGCGAACCTCCCAGACTGCCAATCACACGAAAATATTTCAATCCCATTACTGGAATTTTTCTAACTTTCCAATCGAACTTAAAGTCTGAGAGTACTGTCCAGTCATAAATACCATCCTTCGTAAAATTCAACAATGGATACTGGGTAATGTCATCACCCAATTGCCAGCGGTATACATCACCATATATTTGATAGACATTGGTGCTTGCCAGGTCATTTGTCCCGTGAATGATCAGCCGGTTGTCAAGCGAAAGAATTAAATCGGGAATGGCAATATTAACCATCGACCAACTAAGTTCACCCGAATTGGGAGGAAGATAAAAGCCAAGGTTAAATCCATCACTGGTATAAGTCATATCCAAGGGACGCGCGGTAAAGGTATTAAACCTTGCATCAGGATAATGGGTATAAGCATAAGGAGTTACGCGCGTATATTTTAAGGTAGATGTAGTTCCGGGGAGTATATTGGATAAAAGGGCAGTTTTCAGTCCCAGTTGCCATGCATAACGGTTTCGGGGCATACGTAATAATGGACCGGAATTGGTGAAACTAAATTCATCATTGTATAAGCTTAACCAAGTTTTTCCCAATTTGGGTATTCGGAAGGCAAAGTCAAAACCCATCGACAGATTGTCGTAATCGCCTACTTCAAGTTCTGAAAAGTGTGAAAACACCAATGGCATCATATAGGATATTTCCATCCTTTTAGACCATATATTACCAGCTGAGGCAGATATCTGAAACCATTTTGAAGGCGTTAATTCGAGTAGGTGCAGTGTGAAAAGGTTTTGAGAATCACCTATATCATACCCATAAATATTTTTTTTATAGTTTGTACTCTGATTGGCATACGAAAAAAGTGATCCTGTTAAGTAAGAGTATCTGAGCCACTTAGTGGGTTCTAACTTAAGTTCAATACCTGGAAAACGGCGGGCGGTGGAAGACAGTACCAAATTATTATCATCATGGCCCCACGACCTGCGTTGATTGTTTAAACTTAACTTTAAAGCGCCATTTAACCAACTGCCGTTAAGCTCAGTATAATAGATCAACCCAACAGCCATTTCTTTGGTAATATTGGATTTCCCTGGTGTTTTATTTGAAATCTGTGTATGGGTATACAAACTTTCATAATTGAACTGATAGGGTAAATAGGCATATCCTAAAGACTGATAAGGAAAATTGACCTGTTGATCTTTTGTATATGATTGATAAAATAGATCAGGGGCCAATCTTTCTATAACCGCTCCCATTGTGGCATGAAATGAAATATGCTCACCTAAATCGCCTGAAAGATAAGGTAAGGCTGTTGAGCTGGTTGACCATGTGGCCACATTTCCTACACCTGCATGAACAGTGGTCTCGCCAGCTAATCCCACAAAGGCAAATCCATTTTCTCCAGCCTGCTTGTAAATTTTAATACCATTGGAATCTTCAGTCAGATCGAGAATATGGCTGTTGACCACAATCTTTTCTTTTTCTGACAATTGATCACCTGACTGGAGTTCATTCAGCAGTTTGAGAATCATTATTTTTGAATACGGTTTTGCCTGGGGTAAAAACCTAATCAATCCTGAAGCTTCATAGTAATCTAGAATTTTGTACACCGAATTATTCAACGGTATTATTTTATGCTTTAACCTGACTTGTTCCAGAGGAAACTGGGTTTCATCAGTTCTGCTCTCAACTGTTTGAGCGATTGAACTAATTGAGAAGAAATAGCAAAAAATAAATATAAAAAGGGGTGTGAATTTTTTCATGAATTGTCATTATAAGATTTACGCGCTACTTTGAAAATTAGAACTTTGGCACTCTATAAAAAGCGTTCAAAGTTAATCAAATCTTCGTATTTCATGAATACTTACAAATTACACCCGATTCAGGTGATCAGCTTCCAGATTGTCATCTCTAGGTTGACTAATTCGTAGAAGTTGAGGTTTTCCAATGGTATCCTTTTATAATCAGTACATTATAAATATGGCTTTCTTTGGATTTGAATTAATAATTCCAGGGTTGCTGGATCAACTGTTTCCTTGAATAGCATTTAAATTTGGTTTTTGGAATATGAAAAAGCAGTGAAGCAAAATTCAATGTTTTTGGATCAATATAATTTAGGTTGCAAAGGATATTTGTGATTTCATTTGCGCCATAGAAATTTTTTATAAGTTTTATTTCCTGGAGGTTGCCAAAGTTCATGACCCGCTCGATGATAATTCTTTTGGATTTAACTTCATCTAAATTGGAAGGATCAATATCCCAGAAATAGGCTTTATTTATATTTTGGAGCAATTCAGACATGGTCTATCTTTTGATGTAAAGATACTTAAAATCAAGGTGATTTAAAAGTTAAAAGTAAAAGTAAAAAGTGGGGTGCCTATCAATGTGTACAACCGTATAAATTGTATTTTGCAGCCGCTCCCAGATTGACACGCAAATTTAAACTTTGAACTTTTCAAATTTCACCTTCTGAAATGATCAGAATGGTATTGGGAACCTCCCCACTGCCTACTGGTCACTTCAAACCGCTCACTAATTACCTTCTTATTCTTATCTGAAGGGCATTGGGGACTGGTTTTTCTGAAACAATGACCAGATATCCTCCTCCGCCTGCGCCACTCAGTTTCCAACCAAGGGCCGAATGTCTATATTCTTCAATCTGTTCAGTGATCGAGTCATGGACCATATTGGGAAACATGGCAATTTGCGCTTCAAAGCTCTTTCTGAAAGCCATTCCAAAAGCTACTGCATCTTTTTCCATAATAGCTTTCCAGCAATCAGTGGCTGCATCAGCAAGTGCTTTGGCCTTGGGAGTGTTGATATCAGTCCCCGAAAGTACATTGTAATCACTTACTCGTGGTGAAAGGGTAATAAACCATAAATGTTTTTCTATGAATTCAAGAGTGGATCGTTCAGTTATCTTGTTAATCTGAGAAGGCCAGTATTCCCCGCTTTCATAGTCCAGTTTATTGACTCCCGGCAATACTATACCGATAGAATCTTGTGAGCCTGACACATATTTGGTTCCTGGGGGATTCTCGAAACTAAACAAGGTTTTGGCACGCAATTCCGCATCTCCATCAGGTATATCCGTCTGCCACAGTTGAATGGCCTTTTTACGTGTGCTGCTCGACATGCCGCTACGGTCGTTGAAATCATAGTCGGGCTCGATGGATATGGTAATGACAGAGCCAGGATAATATTCAGAGACAAAGGGCTGATCGAGCCATCCACCCGCCAAATCGAGTCGGAAAGGAATACGGCATTCACTTCTAAGTGAGGTGGTTGAACGTGCTGGAAGTCCACTGGCAGGAATTCTTTTGCTCACTAAAAGCTCTATACCTGCCTCTAGACAATATGCTTGTTTGTCGGGAGTAAAACCGTCTTCATTGACAAAAAACACATCGGGTTTCAATGCCCTGATTTCCGTTTCAAAATCCATCAACCCTGACCCAGAGTTGATCCATGCATCTTTCACGAACCGGATTGATTTAACCATGAAAAGCCTCTCCTTATTGGTGTTGATAGTCCTGCGGCCTTTCAGGTCATATACCGTTTCGTCGGAGCCAAGTCCCACATATAGGTCGCCCAGAGCAGAGGCTTCCTTAAAAAAAGCTACGTGACCTGAATGGAGCATGTCGTAACAACCGGATACAAATACTTTTTTCTTCATCAATTATACAAATTACGCAAAATACAAATTACACGAATTAAAACGAATTACACGAACAACAGTTACGCGGAATGAGTCTGCGATGTTTCGATGAGTTCATCCGAACCAAGTGTTTCGATTTCTACCTGTGATCAGTGTTCCTTCTATTTGGTTTTGATAACTTATGAATCCACTCAGAAAAGTCAATCAAATGAGAAATGCCACAAAGTCACCAAGCCACAAAGGTACACAAAGTAATTATTATTAGCTATATAAACTTAGTGTTCCGAGGATTCGGGATGAGCTTTTGAGGCTTCGTGTCATCCCTAGTATTCGGGAAGCCTTTTCGTAGTAGACTCAATTTTCAATATTTAAACGAAGTTAAAACAACATTTATTTATTTGTCATTTACCCAAATACCAGTTATATAATTTTTGGATCCCTTCATTTATTTCGATTTGATGGTGCCAGCCCAATGCGTGAAGTTTGGACGGATCGGTCAGTTTGCGCATGGAGCCATCGGGTTTGGTGGTGTCGAATAGCAATTCACCCTTGAACCCTATTTTATCTTTGATCAGTTCTGCCAGATCACGGATAGTAATTTCAATGCCAGTCCCAATATTTATGTGCGTGTTGCGTACCTCAGATTTTGAGGATTGCATGGATTTAGAAGGATTGACATCCTTGAAGTCAATGTTTTCCATTAAGAATATACAGGCATCGGCCATTTCTTCACTCCACAAGAATTCACGCAATGGAGTGCCGGTTCCCCATAGTTCAACTGAATAAGATTTTGCAGAATTTGACGTATTAACACGAATACCATATTTCGCAAGTATGTCTTTTATTTCTGTTTCATGAGCGCTGCCAGAAATTCCTTCGATGGGTCGCTTATTCAAATCATCGCGAAGTGCCTCCCAATTATTTTCTTCAAGGCATTTGCCCTGGTGCATTTTCCGAACCATAGCAGGTAGTACATGCGATTTTTCGAGATCAAAATTGTCATTCGGTCCATAAAGGTTGGTGGGCATCACCGAAATAAAATTGGTACCATATTGCAGGTTATAACTTTCGCACAATTTGATACCCGCGATCTTTGCAATGGCATACGGCTCGTTGGTATATTCGAGTGGTCCGGTCAACAGGCAATCTTCGGGCATGGGTTGCGATGCATCACGTGGATAGATACAAGTACTCCCCAGAAACAGTAACTTCTTTACTTTATGCACATAAGCTGCATGGATCACATTATTTTGGATCATCAGGTTTTCGTAGATGAACTGTCCTCGGTAAGTATTATTGGCCACGATACCGCCGACTTTTGCTGCCGCCAGGATTACATATTCGGGTTGCTCCTGTTCGAAGAATGAATTCACAGCCTTCGGATCCATCAGGTCCAACTCATGGATTGTTCTACCGATCAGATTCGTATAACCTTTTGATTGTAAGTTCTTCCAAAGAGCCGAACCAACTAGTCCTAGATGGCCGGCTACATATATTTTTGAGTTTTGTTCCATGTTTTATTTTCTCAAATCCTTTTATTCAAAATAATTCAACGTTCTATACCCACCTTCACGGAGCCATGCGTCTTTTTTCATCAAGGTAACGTCTGAATGCATCATATCCGTTACCAATGCCTGGAGATCATATTCAGGTTCCCAGCCGAGCTTGGTTTTTGACTTGGTAGGATCACCAATCAATAGTTCAACTTCAGTTGGACGAAAATACTTAGGATCGACTTCAACAATTGTGTTTGGAGCCATGCGTGTTTTGATACCGCCCAGGTAACGTTCACCCACTTTTTCAATAAATAGTTTATCTTGAATTGCAGTGATCATCCCTTTTTCATTGGCCCCTTCACCATTAAAACTTATTTCAAGTCCGATTTCGGCACCTGCCAATTTGATGAAATCACGTATGCTGGTGGTGATCCCAGTGGCTATTACATAATCATCTGGTTGATCTTGCTGTAGAATCAAGTACATGGCTTTAACATAGTCTTTGGCATGGCCCCAGTCGCGTTTGGAGGAGAGGTTACCCAAGAAGAGTTGATTTTGCATCCCAAGGGCAATACGGCTGATGGCTCGGGTGATCTTACGGGTTACAAAAGTTTCGCCGCGGATAGGTGATTCATGGTTAAACAAAATACCGTTACTGGCGTGCATCTTATAGGCTTCGCGGTAGTTGACTGTGATCCAGTATGCGTACATTTTGGCCACTGCATAAGGCGAACGCGGATAAAAAGGTGTTCTCTCAGTTTGCGGAACTTCCTGTACCAGTCCATATAATTCGGAAGTGGAAGCCTGATAGATTCTTGTCTTTTGTGTTAATCCGAGTAACCGTACCGCTTCAAGTATTCGCAAAGTTCCCAAACCGTCGGCGTTGGCAGTATATTCAGGTGTTTCAAAGCTTACGGCAACGTGACTCATAGCTGCCAGATTGTAAATTTCATCAGGTTGAGTCTCTTGAATAATACGCGTGAGGTTCATACTATCGGTCAAATCGCCGTAATGAAGTTTAAAATGTCGGTTTTCAACATGTGGATCTTCATAAATATGGTCGATCCGTTCGGTATTGAACATGGATGACCTACGTTTGATGCCATGCACCATGTATCCTTTTTTTAACAGGTACTCACTTAGGTAAGCGCCGTCCTGACCGGTAACGCCCGTAATTAATGCGATTTTTTGTGTCATCTATAGGTGTTTAAAATTAAGGCAAAAGTTGAATGTTCAAATAATCAATTTAAAATAACTAAGGTCTGGAATTAAATCAACAATACCAAGTTAATTGCAAAAGATTACAAAGATTTAAAGAAAGCATTACACTGATTGAATTATACCGATTTGAAAAAGATTGCATAAATTGCGCATCAGTCAACATTTTATTTTATCTTAATTCACTTCAATTTATCTGTATAATGATCTCATCCAGTGAACGTTTTGGTACATGGTGTACATGTTGCTCATCACGCCAGTATTTTGTTTCTTCACCTTTCAATACTTCCAGCACCACCGTTTCTTTGGGTTTGCCAAGTGCCAGTATATGAATGACTTCGAATTGTTCTGAAAGTCTGAAAATTTCCTTTATCTTGTTTCTGTTGACTGAGTGAATAATGCAGCCGCCAAATCCTGCTTCGGTAGCTCCCAGCAATATACTTTGAGCTGCAATTCCGTCATCACAAAGATAATCTCCTGAAATAAGGGTGTCATGAAGCATAATGATATAAGCTGAAGGGCGTTCACCTTCCTCGGGCCCTTTCCAATAGGGAAGATAGCCGGCCCAAGACAGCTGTTCAAATATTTCAGCATTCAGGGGCGCATCGGTGCTGATGATATATTTTAATGACTGAGAATTTCTGGCAGATGCTGAACAACGCGCCAAATCAACCCAATCGGTTAACAGTGTTTTACTTATACGTTCCGATTGGTAGAATCTACGGTAACTCCGGTTCTTCAGGATAAGATCTTTTAACATGGTACTTAATTTTTAAATGCTGAAGCGACTATCGCTTTATTCTCAAATAATTATCTTTGACACATAGTAAAGTCCATTCAATTGGCCCCCTGGTGCGATCTAAAATAAGATTCAAGGTTGCTAATTTAGTGAATATTTAAAGCTTTGATACTAAATATGAATATTTATCCGATGGAGCATCAAATAAGCCCACCCAATTATATTTTCCTTCTTAATTTTGTATTCTCATAATATATGATTATCTTTACAGTAATTAAGGTTTCTGAATATTTTATCAAGTAGAAAAGGTTCCTTCTGATTCAATCTAATTTGACCAAACAAAATGAAAATTACCCATTATATTGTAATTATCTACTGCCTCTGCTTTTTTTGTCAATGTGATAAAAAGGAGGACGTTAATCAGTCTCAATTCAATTTTCCAGTGATTGTAACTCTTGACCCTACGGTTTATGCTGAAATAAAAAAGACCAGTGAGACACATTGGAATTTGAGTCAAATGATCGAAACTACTTTTAATGTTGATAAAAATGGAGTTGAATATCTGATTCAATGTGATGGCTTTCTAAACGGTGGATACTATACTTATACAATATTGACTGATGAAAATGGCCAATGGAAGAGTAATAGCAAAAATCTCGTACCTTCCAAAAGTTATGGGTATGACTTATGGCCTGAAAAAGATGGACTCATTAAAACCGATATTGAATTCCCCACTCAGTTTATCTCCCAATACCATCTTTCCCTGGTGTCAGGTTACACGGCATGTTTCTTTACTTATCAAATTGCCCTTTCCACTACGGATACTGAAAAATCAGGCAGCATTAGTGTGGGTGTCTATCAAGCACCTTCCTTTGCTCACATGGCCCTTGTTGAATATTTATCAGGGCTCACAACCTCAATACCTACTTTGTTAACGGTAGAACATTACGCGGCGGGAGATGTAGCATTCGGAGATGTTACTGCCGGTATACTTAATATGGCTTTTGTAAGAAACAATGTACTGGTAATAATCAATGCTCCGGTAGCGGCTGCTACAGCTATTGATCTGGAAATTGATGCCAAAATACAAAGCGCCCCTGAATGGACGGCAAATAGTAACTATCCATCTTATATTGAAGGAACTTTGACACTTCCGCCAGAGAAAGATTACGGCTACGCAACCTGGCCCGGTAAAGCGGGTACTGCCAAAACCAATGTTGAATTGCCCACAGAGCTATTAACCAAGTATCAGGCAACTCTTAGCGCTGGCTCAAATGCACAAAACTTTTTCTACAAAGTGCCAATGGATGAGTTTGCTACAGTTAAAACCGGAAGGGTGCAGGCAAGTATTTTCCTGACTACTCAGGCGGCACAACTGGGACTGGTGAATTATTTAAACGAGTTACAAATTCTACCACCTCGTTTAACAAATGAGGCTTACAAGGTTGGAGATGTAGCATTTGGTCAAATTTTTGATGGAAAACTGTATTTAGTCTTTACAAGAAACAATGTGATGGTTGTAATTCAATCTCAAACAAGTACAACCACGGAACTTGCAATTGGTATGGATGCAAAAATACAGAGTTCACCTGAATGTCAGTCAGTTACAACCATTCCTTCATTTGTACTCAAGTAAGGAAATCTCTGAAAACTAAATATTGATATAAATATCTAAATGCTAATATATTAATTCATGTAATAATATAGTGCTTGTTTTTACAAAAACAAAATAAGCAATTATGGGGAATATAAGTCTACTTAGCCTTTTTGATATGAAATATATTAAAGCACCCCACCAATGTATTGCCAAGGAAGATCACAGGCACTTAAAATACACTGGCAAAGATAATTGGTATTGAAAAGAAGTCCATGCAAACTCTTGCCCCAAATCATTTTAACGATTAATTGATTCAGTACCATAAGGTATTCTGCGAACCACACTCTCATTTAACTATTAACACATCTCACAATATAGCTTATATTACGATGTCAAGAATATTAAGTTCATCTATATAAACCGCTTCCTTTGTTAAACGCTCAACGTATTCGGTACTTGATGTTACACTATCAGCGTACTTGGAGCATTTATAGATCAATCCCAAGGCTTATAATTATTCGAAAATTATTTGAAGATTATTTGAAAACTATTCGTTGATTAATTGAATGCGATAGAACTATCTTCGAATAGTCTTCGAATAGTCTTCGAATAACCTTCGAATAGTCTTTAGAGCAATCCCTGCTATTCATACTAAATACTTTAAACTTGGCATATCTAAATCAAACTGTTTTGATGCTCAGATTTCTGATGCAAAGGTCATTGTTTTGCAACTTAGAATAAGCTATTACTCTCTATGCACCAAATTGGTATTTATTGTATATTTGTAGTTCAATTCAATAAAATATCTGCCATGCATTCATTAAAGCTTAAAATAAATGACAGAATTTACGATCTACTTTTAGGACTTCTAAATAAATTCAATAAAGATGAATTAGAAATAGTTCTTGAAGACTCAGACCTGCATGATCATAAACAATATCTTGAAGCAGAATTGAAAGAAGTAATTGAAGGAAATGCAACGTTTTACTCAATTGATGAGGTTGAACAGAGACTCGATATGATCATAAAGAAACTTTAAAATAATCTTTAAAGAATCTTTCATTATTCGACTTGAAAATCAGATCGAATACCTTGCAGCTAGACTCCTATGGTGAGATTGCTTCGTGCCTACCAATAACGTACCGCACTCCTCAAACCCGTCATTGCGAGGCACGAAGCAATCTCACCATAAAAGCGTAAATGGCTAATTAATATATCATTGCGAGGTCTATTATTAAATATAGATTTCCTCTTGAAAAGTAATTGCATGACGTTGCAATACTTCATGTTGACTCTATTCAATGTCTTATGTATAACAACGAATATCTCTATTGCAAAATTATATTGAACTTGATGGAATGATTTATTTTTGTATATTTGCAGACCAGAACAGAACGTACTAATTTTTAATAGCATGGAGAGTAAGTTTCATTTTAAGGTCAATCCGCAATCCAATTTGTTGAAGTTTCAGCAATTGATGGATGCGGTGAATGAAGCTGTAAGCCGCAACCTGCTCCAGGTGGGTGATGTTCTGCCTTCTGTTAATCAACTCTGTAAACAAAGCGCCTTGTCGCGCGATACGGTCTTCAAGGCTTATGCTGAACTGAAGAATCGTGGAGTGATTGAATCGGTACCCAACAGGGGGTATTTTATTGCAAATGCGGTCACCAAGGTATTCTTATTCTTGGATACCTTCAAGGCATACAAGGAAGTGCTGTATGGTTCATTTTTGGACAATCTGCCTGAAACTGTGGCCATTGACCTTCATTTTCACCATTATAATATTGATGATTTTGAGAAGATCATCAAGGAGAGTTTAGGTAAATATACCAAATACATCATCATGAATTTCGATCATGAGCGGGTGCCTGAAATAACAAGCCAGATTCCTGCGAGCAAATTGTTGGTGATCGACTGGGATGTAAATGTTCAGGAGGGGACCTCTTCCATTCACCAGGATTTTGGACAGGCCTTGTACGATTCACTGACCAGTGGAATTGACCTGATCAAAAAATACAAAAAGTTCATTTTCCTGTATCCGTCGTTCACGTATCATCCTAGAATATCAGTTACTTACTTCGAAAAGTTCTGTACCGATTTCAAAATAAAGCATTCTACTTTATATGATTTCAAAAAGTTTGATCTAAAGAAGGGAGAACTTTATTTACTGGTCAGTGACCGAACATTGGCGCGATTCCTGGACCAGTGCGAGGAGAAGAACTACGTACCGGGGCAGGATGTAGGGGTGATATCGTACAATGAAACGCCCATGAAAAAATATGTAAAGGATGGAATTACAGTAATCTCAACAGACTTTACCCTGATGGGAAAAAGGATTGCAGAATTTGTAACATCGGGTGAAAAAATCAATGTGGTAATTCCCAGCAGGCTAAAGATTCGAAAATCACTTTAATTTGTTCATTCTAATAAAATACTGTTAAAAAACAGGCTTAGTTATTTTGAAATTGCAAATACATAAACTAGCTTTGCAAAGCATACCAGAACAGAACGGTTCTGTAATAGATAAACTTAAACACTGAAAAGATATGTACTTATTAGGCTTCGATATTGGTAGTTCGTCAGTAAAAGCATCGCTGATTGATGGGCAGACCGGAAATTGCGTTTCATCAGCTTTTTATCCCAAACAGGAGATGAAAATCACGGCTTTGAAGGCTGGCTGGGCAGAACAGGAACCATCGGAATGGTGGAGTAACTTGAAACTTGCTCTTAGCGATGTATTGGCTGAATCGAAAGTAGATCCCAAAAACATTGATTCAATCGGTATTTCTTATCAGATGCATGGTTTGGTAGTTGTTGACAAAAATCAGCAGGTACTTCGCCCTTCAATCATCTGGTGTGATAGTCGTGCTGCGGTTTATGGCGATAAAGCTTTTGCTGAAATTGGTGAAAAGGAATGTCTTGCCAACTTGCTGAACTCTCCGGGTAACTTCACAGCCTCCAAGTTGAAATGGGTCAAGGAAAACGAGCCTGAATTGTATGCCAGTATTGATAAAATCATGCTACCAGGCGATTATATTGCCATGAAACTTTCAGGTGAAATAAAAACTACGGCCAGTGGACTTTCGGAAGGCATGTTGTGGAACTTCAAAGAAAATGCTGTCGCCGATTTACTGCTTGATTATTATGGTTTAGAGAAATCGTTTATCCCTGAAATTGTACCTACATTCTCTGTGCAGGGAGTCGTAAATGCAAAAGCAGCTGCCGAATTGGGATTAGCTGAAGGAACCAAGATCAGCTACAGGGCAGGCGACCAACCCAACAATGCACTGTCGCTTAATGTGTTGAACCCAGGCGAGATTGCCACTACGGCAGGAACTTCAGGTGTCGTGTATGGGGTAAGTGGTGAAGTTAAATACGATGCGTTTTCAAGGGTGAATACTTTCGCACACGTCAACCATACTTCTGAGGCAAACCGTTTGGGAGTTTTGTTATGCATTAACGGAACAGGTATTTTGAATTCATGGCTGAACAATAACATAGGAAACAAAGCTTTCACTTATGAAGAAATGAACCAAAAGGCCGCTCAGGTAGTCATAGGTTCAGAAGGACTTAGCATACTGCCATTCGGCAATGGAGCTGAACGTGTTCTTCAGAATAAAAACATTGGGGCTCAGATCTCAGGCCTTCATTTCAACACCCATACCAGCTCCCATTTATTCCGCGCAGCGCAAGAAGGAATTGTTTTCTCATTCAAATACGGAATGGAAATCATGGAAAAAATAGGCATAAGAGCCCAGGTGATCCGTGCAGGTAAAGCCAATATGTTCCTTAGTCCAATATTTAGGGAAACACTAGCAGGCGTTTCGGGAGCGACCATCGAATTGTACAATACCGACGGATCAGTAGGCGCTGCGCGTGGAGCAGGTATCGGATCTGGGTATTATGCATCGGCCAAGGAAGCATTCGCGAGTTTGCAGAAACTTGATACCATTGCTCCTGATTTGACCAAAAAGGCGCAGTACGATGAAGCCTATCAGACCTGGAAAGTACAATTAGAAAAATATCTTTGAAGACTTTAAGGACCTTAAGGACTTTAAAGAACTTAAGGACTTTAAGGACAGAATCATTAGACAATAAATATTAATTAAAACAATAACATTTAAACTTATCGTCATGACAGTTTTTAAAGGAAACAAAGAGTATTTTCCAGGTATTGGTGAAATCCAGTACGAAGGACCAAAGTCGAAAAACCCATTGGCATTCAAATATTATGATCCTAACCAGATGATAATGGGCAAAACAATGAAGGAATACCTTCGTTTTGCAGTAGCTTATTGGCACACTTTCTGTGGCGACGGCGGTGACCCGTTTGGTCCTGGTACACAGATCTTTCCATGGGTTGGTGCAGCTGACAAAATGGAAGCTGCCAAAAATAGAATGGATGCAGCATTCGAATTTATCAGTAAGGTAGGCGCTCCTTTCTATTGCTTCCATGATACTGATGTTGTTGGAGACGGAACAGTTTTCGAAATTGAAAAACGATTGGGCAACATGATCGACTTTGCCAAAGAACGTCAGGCAGCTACAGGTGCTAAATTGCTTTGGGGAACTGCCAACGTGTTCTCGAATCCACGTTATATGAACGGTGCATCTACCAATCCTGATTTCAATGTATTGGCCAATGCAGCAGTACAGGTTAAAAATGCCATGGAAGCTACCATCGCTTTGGGCGGAACAAATTATGTATTCTGGGGAGGTCGCGAAGGTTATATGAGCTTACACAATACAGATGTTAAACGTGAATTGGAACACATGGGCAAATTCCTTACAGTAGCACGCGATCATGCACGCAAACTGGGATTCAAAGGAACTTTTCTTATTGAACCTAAGCCAATGGAACCGATGAAACATCAGTACGATTTTGATACCCAAACTGTTATGGGCTTCCTAAAATCTCATGGTCTTGAAAATGATTTCAAATTGAACATTGAAGTTAACCACGCTACTTTGGCTGGACATACCTTCACTCACGAGCTACGTATGGCTGCTGATCAGGGAATGTTGGGTTCGATTGATGCCAACAAGGGTGATTATCAAAACGGATGGGATACAGACGAGTTTCCTTCCAATATTTACGAAGTAACCGAAGCCATGTTGGAAATCGTCCAGGCTGGTGGTTTTACCAATGGTGGAATCAACTTTGACGCAAAGACACGCCGCAATTCAACTGACCTGGAAGACATCTTTATCGCACACGTTTCAGGAATGGATGTATTTGCCCGTGGTTTGATCACAGCTGACAATATCCTAAGAAACTCTGATTATTTGAAACTGCGTAAAAACAGATATGCAAGCTATGATGCAGGTAAAGGTGCTGAATATGAAGCAGGTAAACTGAATTTGACCGATCTTTACAATGTGGCCAAAGAAGTTGGTGAACCAAAACAAACCAGCGGCAAACAGGAAATGTTAGAGCAACTTATCGCTAGTTACATTTAGTCCCATGCAGGAACGTAACACTTCGTATGTTGTTGGAATTACCCTGGTCGCGACCTTGGGTGGACTATTGTTTGGATACGATACTGCCGTCATCTCAGGCGCTGCAAAATCAATACAGGCCTATCTGATAACAGGTCTTGGTCTGGGTTCATTTGCTTATGGCGCTACTATTTCAAGCGCCCTGATCGGTTGTATCATCGGAGGTTTGATCTCTGGAATTGTATCTTTAAAATTGGGGCGTAAAAGATCCTTGATGATTGCCGCTGCACTTTTCTTTTTAGCAGCAATCGGTTCAGGATTCCCTGAATTTTTGTTTTTCCACAGAGGCGAACCAACCATGGGACTGCTTTATATGTTCAACTTCTACCGCATCATCGGCGGAATTGGTGTAGGATTGGCATCAGCTGTTTGTCCGATGTACATTGGTGAGATTGCTCCGGCTGATATTCGTGGACGCTTGGTTTCAATCAACCAGTTTGCCATCATTTTTGGTATGCTGGTGGTCTATTTCGTGAACTATTTCATTGCTCACGGACAGACCATTGAATGGATCAACGAAATCGGATGGAGATGGATGTTCCTTTCAGCAGCGATCCCATCTGGTATATTTGGTATATTGTTGTTTTTCGTGCCTGAAACTCCCCGCTATCTTGCACTGACCAATCGTGATGGACAGGCACTTGAAATACTGACCAAGATCAATGGAGTTCAACAGGCTAAAATAATCCTGAAGGACATCAAGAAATCAGTAGAGGCCGCTTCTGAAAATATCTTTGCTTATGGTAAAGTGGTGATTGTAATCGGTATCCTACTGTCTGTATTTCAGCAGTTTGTAGGAATCAACGTGGCCTTGTACTATGCACCAAGTATTTTTGAAAGTATGGGTGCCGCAAAAGATTCTTCGATGCTTCAAACGGTGGTTATGGGATTGGTCAATGTAATTTTTACAGTGATCGCTATTATGACTGTTGATAAATATGGACGCAAACCTTTACTGATGATCGGTTCAATTGGGATGGCCATCGGTATGTTTGCCATTGGCGGATTGGCCTTTATGAAAGTGATCGGTATCAGCACACTGGTGTTTATCATTATCTATACCGCCTCATTCATGATGTCGTGGGGTCCGATTTGCTGGGTACTTATTTCTGAAATATTCCCCAACAAGATCCGTGGACGCGCCATTGCATTTGCAGTTGCTGCACAGTGGGCTGCAAACTATTTCATCTCCTCTACCTATCCTGCCATGATGGAAGTGAGCGGTGGTATGACTTATAGTTTCTACGGTCTGATGAGTTTGCTCTCCTTCGTTTTCGTCTGGAAAATGGTTCCTGAAACAAAAGGGAAGACCCTTGAGGAGATTGAAAAACTCTGGAAGAAATAAAAACCAATTTAAATACAAAGCAAAGGGCCGCTACTTCGAAAGGAGAGCGGCTTTTTCTTTTAGAAAGATTACACGGATTAATAAAGGATTACGCGGATTGGGTGCCCGACTGTTCAGAACCGATGATTGAAGGTTATAAATTTGATTCTACGTATTTGAGGGGATTCTGAAACAAATTCAGGATGACTCTAGGCATTAGACTCATGATGACAGGAGGAAACTATGAGGACAATTCTATTAAGTCAAAATACATTAGCCTTGTTTTAAGTGTATCAACTTCTAACAAACCCATGTATTCTTTTTCCTGTTCTTCGGTACTAAATAAAAATTCAAAATCATTGTTTCTATAGTATTTTATAGGAATTGTTTCGTTGTAGGCATCAACAACAATGAAGCGACAACCGGTTTTATTATTGGGATCAATAAACCAGGATTTTATAAAGTCCATTAATTCCCGACCTATTCCAACGCTTTTAAAGTTCTGATTTACACCTAATCTTCCAATAAGTACAGCGGGATAGCTACGGAATTGTTTTGGTCTTGGAATGGATTTTACCAGCTTTTTCTTTCGACTATTGGGAAGAGAATTTACTTTTATACTATCATTTGAAACTGAAAAGGCACAGGTAATAATGGAGGGATCATTACCTAATCGGAAACAATAACTTTTCCCTAGAAGTTCTTTTGAGTAAGCAATACAATCGTTGGAAAAGAAATCATTTAGGTCGGGATGGCCACAATCAAATATACTACTTGATTTAAGAACCGCCTCATCAAGTACTGAAAACGTGCATTTCGCTGCTAAAAAGCTCAAGGTACCAAAGCGCTAATGCAGTTTAGCCTTTTCCAAAATGGCATTGCATGCCATTACTTGCTTACTGAAATCTATAGTAGCACGTTTTTTTGATTTAGCGTCAGCTTTTCTGATAAAAGCTTTGGCATCTTTACTTTCAAGGGTAGGAATACTTTTTATTGCAATTGCCATGATTCAAATGATTTACCCTGCAAAGATAGTGAATTTCATACCAGGAAACAAGATATTAGTGAAATATGGACGCAAACCTTTACTGATGATCGGCTCAATAGGGATGGCCATCGGTATGTTTGCCATTGGCGGATTGGCCTTTATGAAAGTGATCGGCATCAGCACACTGGTGTTTATCATTATCTATACCGCCTCATTCATGATGTCTTGGGGTCCGATTTGCTGAGTACTTATTTCTGAAATATTCCCCAACAAGATCCGTGGACGCGCCATTGCCTTTGCAGTGGCTGCACAGTGG